>Ga0114958_10000937_pt1 | contig 23922 bp, 23 predicted proteins | sample C_130208_EF_Meta_FD_89577 | JGI IMG/M metagenome (GOLD analysis project Ga0114958, IMG submission 89577) | Freshwater microbial communities from Lake Croche, Canada to study carbon cycling - C_130208_EF_MetaG | ecosystem: Environmental > Aquatic > Freshwater > Lake | place: Lake Croche, Canada... | reverse complement strand
CACGACCCTGTGTATTGATTGGAGAATAGAACATATCACGAAGGCTTATATTCAGGGCTCTTATTCTACTTAGGGATGCTGGCCTTGGAACAATATTTGTATCAAAAGTCTCCTTATTCAGATATTTTGTTATTGGTGCGGTCATTGTATCTAGAGCATCATTATATATAATCGCACTTGGCTCTTTCCGTCCACTCCCACGAAAAATACTGCGCAAATCCTGACTACTATCAAAATTCATATATAAATAGGACTTCTCAAGGCCGAACCATATATTAGGAACACGAGCAGCGGTTATATTTCCTCCACTTGATACATAATCTGCCATACCAAATCCTAGATGACGAGACGGGCAGCGAAGTTCAAGTAGTGAATGAGTAGTAGAATCATATACATCTGTATAAGAACCGGTGGCAAATAGTAAATAGAATGTATTTCCTCCGATTGCGGTTATAGTTATACGACCATTCAATGGATCCTGTGAAACTGTATATACATTTCCAATTCCTATAAAATTCAATTGTGTCTGGAGGCTTGATATAAGAGAACTAATTGTATAGAATCCTACTGGCAGGGTAATTATAGCCTTTGTAGAGCCTTCACAGAAGGTGAACTTATTCCAGCCAGAATCAATATTTAAATATGGAACCGGTATTGTCCCGCCAATAAGGCGAACTTCCTTGATCTCCTTCACAGGAAAGGGAAACTCCCAAGAAAACTCTGATGACAAAGGATATTTAGAATAGTCTCTGTCAATACTATTTACTTCTACACGAATCAGGCGACTAGTCCGTTTGGGAACTACTTGTAAGGCCGCCCCAGAACCCGAGGTTTGTTCAGAAGATGAAAAAAGTCTATTTACTGTGGGGCCGCTAACTAGTTGACTCGGGACAAGCATATCTACTTCTTCTGTTGAGTTTGCTTTTCCTTCCATGAAATATAACCGTGACATTTTTCCATGAAATAACTGGAGCCAAGGCCCTTAATTGCCATATTATGTACGGTCCGTTCCTCAGGACTACATGCCGCAAGAAAGGCCTCAGAATCTACTGGAAGGCGATGGGCTGGTAGAAAGACACGCTGCATTATAGAATATTCTAACAATAAAATTATATCAATTTTTTAGATATGACACCCGAATCAATGATACAGACGCTATTAAAATCGGGCCGACCTCTTGAAACATTTAAAAAGGGTGATAAAATAATATCAAAGGGCTACTCTTATACATTACAAGAATCTCCGGGTCAGGGATTCGCAGAAGATTTTAAGCCCCACTTTACTCCTGGACAGATGCTGCGCCTTGGTGTCTTTGAAGGGAAGTATCTGAATGACTGCCTTACAGAGTTTCCTCAAGAATGGTTTCTTGATGCAATCGCAATGGATAAATTACGGCCCCAAGGTCCAGACATTAGTGTAAATCTCTTCAAGATTAAGAGTCGCCTTCCACTCTCTGAATGGAAAAAGGCGGGATGGGTTGCCTCCTCACACAAGTCTGATAGATATCCGGCATTATCAAATAAGGCAAATCCAGATGAGCGCGGCTGGTTTCAATGGTATTGCCGTTATTGGATGGGGCGACGTGACCCTATAGATGACGTCCAAATCAAACGTTGGAAGGCCTTTGCGCGTCATTCTGGCGCAGTTAAGAAAAATTGTGGCGCAGCCAATCTTGAATGTAGACCAAGACAAAGACAGGCACTCTTACAATGGGCGTGGAATCCTTTTGTGTAGTATATATAGAAATACAATGGGTTTTTTTGACGGATGGGGGACACGAACAAACAAGGTCATGAAGGGGACATATAGAGGTATTGGAAACGCAACAAAGAGTGTAGGAAGACGCCTAGGACTTAGAACTAATGGTAAATTTATGACCCTATATAATCAAATAAAGATGAATGAAAGTAATCCAGAAATGTTAACACAAATAAGATCTAAAATTGAGGAATTATATAATACAGATAAGCAGAGTTTTGTAACTAATGGGGCTACTAGCTATGTAAATTATGGTATGCCAAAAGGGAATTATTATAATGCAACATTTATGGAAAAACCTAAGATGCTCATAGTATATATTGACTATCTTTTATCCGGTAATCCTCCTTCACTTGATATCTTGAATAAGATACGTGAACAAGAGGGACAGATGTCAGCCTTAGTTATAAGAAATATTGAACAGAAAGAAAACTCAAAAGTTGCCCAGAACTTTAATGTATCTACTGGTGGTCGTCGCAAAAATAGAAAGACTCGTAAATATAGATGAGTGCTGCAAATATAGCAGCGTGGGAACGTATACATGGTCTTAGACAAGACCATCTCAATGAAATGGGCATCAGACGCGGTGCCTTTGGCCAAGGCTATCCCGATGCCACATTTTCACCGGACAATTATATACATAAAATGTTTGCAAGTCGCCCAATGTTGACAAGACTTCATCAACGTTTAACAGAAAGGATACCTGAGGCAATAATTCGTGTTATTCGTGTTAGATTTGAGAAAAATGGTGGCTTATTAATTTTAGTATCTGGAAGATCTGCGGCTGGTGGCGAGATATATTATCATTTTATTATTGATAATATATATGATCCTGTTGTTCCACCGATTCAACCTTATGATACCTTTCAGAATCAAAGAGACCAAGGTCATTATCTTCCTATAAGGGAGATTGTATATAGAACAATAAGGGATGTTATACAACAAGAACAGGCGGCGGCCATTGGTGAAACATATGAGGGCGTAGCAAACCGTTTAGGACATCCTCAATCAGGTGCGCCAGAACATGGTCCAGTCGGCACTATACTACGATTTATGGGCGGCAAGCAATCAAGAAAGCATAAGAAACATACCAAAAAGTCACGTAAATATAGAAGGTAGGCTGGAAGAACTTCCAACCCTACAGACAAATGGTACCTTCATTATGCCCGACAGAAGTATTTTAATCCCAACCTTTACTCTAGACCTTGAGGCCAAGACGCTCCCTTATCCAGTATACAAGAGTAAACAAAAGTCCGCCCCATACAGTATCAGCTACAGCCATATAAAATGGATATTCTTTAAAGGCAGCAAGTACAGTAAAATCATAGACGGCATAGACGCACATACCAGTTAAAAAAGCATCCCGTGCATTTTGTGTTTTCAATGCAAGAAATGCAAGTGCGGGGTATACAACAAGTCCGGCAGCGGGTCTCATACGAACCTCCTTACCGCCTTGTATAGCCTGAATAATGGCATTGTAGTTCCCACCAACAAGGGAAAGCCAGGGGAGGTCTAATAAAAAAATAAGAATCGCTAAACCGACAACTTGTTTTATATCCATTTATCTAATACTATAGTAGATAAATGGCCAAGGAAACCCACATCTATTTTAATTTAGGTGGCAATAATTATACTAAGAGTGAACCTAGTTATATTGTTGATGAAAATATTTATAATAGTCCTAAACCAATATTAGCGGTAGGTGTAAAACAGTATGCTTATAACCCTCAAAATACTATTAGATATACTAAGGATGGTAATAACTGGGATGATATTTCTACGGGCGGTTTTAATGGAACTACCGGCGGTTATGATATTGAACATCAAAGTACTTTATGGGTAGCGGTTGGCCATGCTAATTCAGCTCTATCAACAATTCAATATAGTCAGAATGGCTCTAATTGGTCTACAATAGTCGCTGGTGGATTTAATGGAGGTTATGGATATGGAATCGCTTATGGAAGTAATTTATGGGTTGCGGTTGGTAAAGGTAGTAATTCAGCTCTATCAACAATTCAATACAGTGAGAATGGCTCTAATTGGTCTACAATAGTCGCTGGTGGATTTAACACAAATGGTTATGATGTCGTATATGGAAGTACTTTATGGGTGGCGGTCGGTCAAGGTAGTCATCCTTCATCAACAATTCAATACAGTAAGAATGGCTCTAATTGGTCTACAATAGCTACTGGTGGGTTTAACACAAATGGATATGGAATTGCGTATGGAAGCACTTTATGGGTGGCGGTCGGTCAAGGTACTCCAGCTTCATCAACAATTCAATTCAGTCAGAATGGTTCTAATTGGTCTACAATAACTACTGGTGGATTTAATATGGGTTCTGGAAAACAAATATTATATGATACGAAATTGTGGATGGCTCTTGGCCAAGCTGATTCGCTTATATCATCAATACAATGTAGCTCTAATGGTGTAAGTTGGTATAATGCCGGCAATGGTTTAGTTGAGATACCAAGCACTATATCATATATAACACAAAAATCTGTTGTAACAATACGCAGAAAAAGGGTTACAGTAACGAAGACCTTATGGACTGCGACAGGAAGTATAATGCAATTCAGTAAAACTGGTTCAAATTGGTTTAATAATGATAATTATATTGGAAACATAGCCATGAACTAGTGGTCTAAGGTTATCCTGATTCCCTATCAATAGAATGTCGGTCCAACTAGAGGCCTTTGAATCATCTATTAAAAACCGTCGCCTTCGCTGGTTTTTAACAGATATAATATCCTATCCACCAGGCTTTCATGAACAAGTCTATACGGAATCACCACCCTTTCAACGTAAATTTCTTATAGCCTCTCTTAAATCTTCAGAGGCCTGGAAGCTTGTAGACGCCTGGGATGCGATTTTCCTGCCACAATCTCCTCTGGAATGGTCTCTGATTCTTGCCTATATACAGAATACACCATTATCAATAGTCTGTATAACTCCAGAGGTTCAAACACCAACAGCATTTTATCAAAAAGCGCAAACAACAACAGTAACCTTTTCCTTAATTGCTTCTCCAAATATAACACCTCTTATACTCTTTGATGCGACCTTCTTCCCTCCAGCCCACTCTTTAGAACCTTATCTTGAACAAACAAAGACACTTCTTAACAGTCTTGTCTCAGGCGAGATTCTAAGAACCTTTGTTCTTAAGGACGCTATTCGGGATTTAAATGCGGCCGGCGCAACTCTTGTCATATCATCAATAGAAGAATCTAAGGCATCCTTGTATTGGTATTATGTTTCAGAGAACACTATCAAACATCAACTTCTTGACCGGGTTCTTACGACACTACTTAGACGGGGACCTTAAGCATATCCATTAATGAACTGGCAGCTCCAGAGGCGCTGCCACCGCGCTTGGAGCCCTTCTTGAAGAGCTTGAATGTTCCCTTCTTGGCGATGTAGCCAAGCTTACGAAGGTTCTTGATGGCCTTCTTGCCCGCCGCGTGCTTCTTGCGGGAAACAATGCGACCATGTTTCGTCTTCATAAGGTCCTTACGGTGAAGGCCACCGGAAGTGTGCTTCGCAGTTCCGTTGAAGACCTGTGACTTTGAGCCGACAGCTGGCGTCTTGGCTCCACCTACATGATTCGTAAATCCGGAGGTTGAGCCACCATTCATCTTACGATTGCGGCGCGTGCGATTCTTACGAGAGTTAGCCATTTCTAAATAGAACGCATAAAATATTTACATAGATATTCTTGGTAGTTTCCCATCCTCCACCATTTCCATAAATTCTAGCATTTTCTTGGAATCGTAGACTCCAGCAAAATGAATTAAGAAGTCGCCGGGTAACCATTGACGGGTTCCTTTATAACCCTGAATATAGGCATTGAATCGGTAGGCCTCCATCGTCACCTCAATATTCGCCGATGAATCCACATGCTCTTCAGACATAAGCTTGCAGATGGCCGCATTCTCCCACCATATATGATAAAGACATTCTGTCCGCTCCCAGGCTTTCTTAAAGAATTTAACAGACCACGCACAAGGCCGTAGAATCATATTGCCAGCGTTTACATGGCGACAAGAATCATATGTCATAAGAAGATTCTTATTAGTAGGTAGAAGCGGAATAATATGGTCTTCTAGCTTCAACTCTGGGTTTGTAATCCAAACATCTGCGTCAGAAGCCCATATGTAGTCGTATTTATCAGACATCTCACAATATTTAATATACTGTGGAACCTTGCTCCAGGATATTGGCCGTTCACGATCCCAGGCCTCTTCATGAAGTTCAAGATATGTGTATCCATGGCGAGCACAATAGTCCCGTTTAGACTTAAGGGCCTTCTCAAGGTTCCGACGGTAATCAGGGCCGATGGCAAGAGTCAGAACTAAGATTCGTGAACTATCTGTCATATCTTTTCTTATATATTTTATATCCTTTATATATTAGGATGAATGCGGAAGATGAAAATACAAGGTCTGTTATGAAGGCAAAAAAGGCTAATAGAAGAACGCAAAAGAAAAAAATGGGTGTCAAGGCGGCCAAGAGTCCTACGCGTAAGGTTCACAAAAAGCAGCCAAGAACGGCACATGAATATAGTGAAATTGGCCTTCAAGACCTTGCCATACTTCTTTTTGGCGAAGAAACAGTTAAGGAAGTTAAGAAAAAAATGGATGTTCGTGAAATATGGAATATCAGCACAAATACAACACAATGTAATAATGTAATTGGAAAGGTTAATGCAGAAACACCATGCTGGATTTGTGGTCTAAAAATAGATGCTTCTGACCCTGGAATGTCTCCAGAATGTGAGCATGTTCTACCAGTAGCACAGGCAGTAATTTACCTTTCTCTCTATTCTGCCAAGAAGAAGCATAATACAACTCCAGAAAGAACTGTGCGTAAGATGGAATATGGTTGGGCTCATACAGTCTGTAATCAAGATAAGTCTGATATCTGCTGTATGGTGAACGCAGGAAATAAGGCAGCCGTGAGTGATAGGAATATCAAATATATTCTTAAGAAGATTTATACAAGTAATCGTGCCGATTCGGTCAAAATAAAATCAGAAGTAAAAGCTCTTTATCCAACCTTAGATAGTTTTATAGATGGTCGTCTTGGCCCAGTAAGAAAAAGATATGAGGATATTGTAGATTATTTGAACCCTTCAAGCGGAGAAAACCGGTTTAAACTTACAATACTAGCGGGGCTAGTTACTGCGATGGACTATTCAAACATCAGAGAAGAGGCGCATGAACTATTTAGTCCTGAGTTTTTAGCTGAAAAAGAACAACAAAAACGTGCTCTGAAAGAATTATTAACGCACGAAATACAGCAAGATATAGTTAGCACCTTAGGAAAAGAAAAACTTGATCTTGTAGTAGATGTCGCAAAGATAATAGACTCTGTAGTTGATATCTTTAATATTCAGAAACTACATCAGATTAAACACTATAATTTAATAGAATTAGATAATACGGCAATTACTAAAGATTGGGAAGATAAATTAGATATAGCACATTTGGTAAAGATTTATCCCCAATTGTATATGAGACTTGGCCTTATGTTTATTGACCCTCTTACAAAATCGTATATCAAGGCTAAGATAGAATATAACTGTTACATGGCTATAGGATTTTATATGGTAATTATATTCTTTACTCTTGTAGAAAAAAATATTGATAGAAATCCTAAAATCAGAGGAACAACAAAAGCAAGATATACAACAAAACTAAATAGTATAGTAAGTGATTATAGGAAATATATGGATACTAATTTTCCAGGAATATATCATTTTATAGATGAATACTACCGCCAAAAAAATTGACGACGGCCGGCACACAGTTATTGTTACAATGACCTTTGTATATAAGAAGAACGCCTCCAATGAGTTCATCTGTCCTGATTGCCCCTTCACGGCACATAATCAGTCCACAATGCACTATCATCTGCGGAATCATGATGGTAGTCTTACACACGAATGTCCAGACTGTAATATGAAGTTTCTTCAGAAAGGTGTACTAGAACTTCATATTAAGTCAAAGCATAGCACTACCGCCAAGAAGGAGTTTAGTTGCCCGTGTTGTAATTATACAGACCTACGCAAGGGTAATTGCCTAATCCACTTTGCCCGTATTCATCTGAAGACGCTTACAGATAGGATGAAGCTTAAGACTAAGCAGCCGACTATGGTAGCGGAATGTTCTGAATGTTCAAAGAACTTTAAGAACATGACAAGTTTCTATTATCATCTTGGCTCGTGTGTTAAACTGCCGGTCAATCATGAGCATTTTGAGGCGTGGGCAAAGATTCATTAGCCTCCTTTGCCGCCTGAGTAAAGGCTATTTGTAGGTCATTTATAGTATCAACTAGTTTATATAGAGCCTGTAAGTCTTTTGGCTCTCTGACTCCTTTCCTTTTTGATTTTATTAACTTTTTTATATCATTCGCACTATAAGGTTGAAATAAATGATATGTATCTCTTAAATCAATCTTCATATATAGAATCTTCTCGTATAATATAGTATCCCAGTCCTTGGACATTCTATAACTGATACTATGAATCTCTTTATTACAGAAAATAAAAACTAGAGGAAATCATAATGTGTTGCAAGTTCATAAAGATGATAACCTAGGCCTCCAAAGGCTGTAAGTAGTAATAATTCATACGCAGGCCGTTGTGTTTCTTTTTTACCTGCTCCAATATACACTAAGAGCGGTCCAATCCAAAGAACATGTATAAGATTTACCCAAATGTAGTTTGAACCCTGTCCGTAACGAATCCAGGCCTTATAACCATGATACAAGATAATAAATATACCTAACCCTACAAGGCCTGGAAAAAGACTCTCGGGTAAGTTTCCACGAGTGATACCGATCCAGATAAGAAAAGGGGATACAAGAAGTATATGAAATAAATTGATGATAATATGTGTATCCATTTCTAGTAGGGTAAATGAATTTAGAATGCGAATATGTATACACAGATGGTTCTTGTTCAAATAATGGCAGACCAAATGCTGTAGCGGGGATAGGGGTCTATTTTAAAGAAGGTGACTCAAGAAATGTTTCAGAAAGAGTTCAAGGTAAGCAGTCAAACAATACAGCAGAACTAGGTGCCATTCGTAGGGTCTATAATATTCTAGAACAGGATATTCTCTCTGGAAAGCGAATCGTCATTGTATCGGATTCAGAGTATGCTATAAGATGTGTAACAAGCTATGGTGAAAAATGTGCTAAGAAACTCTGGAAGGATAATATTCCAAATAAGGAGCTTGTTAAAGAACTATATGAATTATATAGCAAGTTGCCGAATATACAATTCATTCATGTGCTGGCCCATACTGGCAAACAAGACATACATTCGCTAGGTAATGACGGAGCAGATAAACTCGCAAACTTGGCGATTGGTCTAGAAGCCTGTCCATATTCAAAAATTTATCTGAATGTTCCCTTCTCACAAAAAGACCACGCAAAGGGTCTTGGAGCCAAATGGGAACCAACCAAGAAAAAATGGTATATCTTTGATAATACGGCAAACAAGGATATACTCCTACAGAAATTTAGCCCTTAGTTCTTACGTGTTTCGCAACGTGTCTTTCTGTGCTTTCCTCAAGCAAAAGGGTTCATTAACTTTGCCTTAAGTGTAGTAGTCCCAACAATTCTTCCAACTGAATTATCCTTCATTAATTCCTGTGCCAAAATTTGGATTTATAATATCCCGTAATGGTCTTATTATAGACCCAACACTGTTTAATCTTATTTAATAATTAAAAACCTTACTTATATATTGCTTTTTTGGTCAAACCATGTAAGTGGCTTATCCATATATGGGCCAAGAAGTACCTTCCAATCCCTTTGAGTGAATTAAAGCATCATGTGATTGTGGTGTAGCCATTCTAATTATAACGCAAGATTATTATGGGGAATATAGATAGAATGTGCTTCTCAGAAGAGGTAAGTTTTGCTACACTTATTATTGGTCTACTAGGATCTTCACTTGTCTATACACTTGGATCAGCATCTGATCATATAATAGCTTTTTTTATAGGCTATGTTTCTCTTATGCAAGGTGTTGAATGGATACTATGGAAACATCAAACCTGTGATTCTTTTCATAAAAAAATATCAGTTCTTGGAATGTTATTAAATACTGCGCAGCCTCTTATTTTAGGAGTCTTAGTCCTTTTAATTAGTCCTCGGTCTAGTTATTATAAGTCATCACTTATTTCTGTAATGATACTATATTCTTTATATTCTATATTTTTCGTTAGTCAATATAAGGATACACTTCAATGTACGAATCCTAGATCAGATGATCCACATCTTGTATGGAATTGGACTATTATGCCTTATTATTATGTATCATGGTTTATATATATATTTACAGTTATTATAATATCTCTTCTTGGAATGCCAACCTTAAAGGCGGGAATATTATTTGCTGTGACTGTTACTGCTTCTATGATAACAAGTATATTTCTATACCCGAGACAAGATATGGGTGCAATGTGGTGTTTCTTCTCTGTTTTTGCCCCTCCTTTATATTACATCTATAGAATATCCATACTCTCCAACTTCATTGGAGATTGATGTAGGGAAATCATACATATAAGAAATGCCCTTGTCTATAACAATAAACATGTAACTTAGGTCCTTATTCGGCGATTGATTATAATTTACAATAAGGCCATAATCATACTTTTTGTATTTCATATAACTTATAATCTGCCAGTGATGCTCTGGTTTAATCTCTGAATTTACTGCCTTGAGTTCAATAATAATATCTAACCATGTGTTAACTGCAATGTCAATACGCTCCTGGCCAACATAGGTATTTTTATAATGTATTGGAACAGTCTCTTCTCGCGTATATTTTGCGCCAACTAATTGTAGTTCATGTATAATCGCATTCTGATAGACACTCTCAGAGCGCCCCTTTCCAAGGCCAAGTCCAACTTCCTTAATAATCTGTACTAAGGTCCCGAATTTTACAAGAACATCTTCTGGTATATTAAAATCCATTATAATATACCAACTAATAAGCCCCTACATCAATTTTGTTTGGTATAACTTAAACAAAAATAAATAATAATGTTTATAGTATGATAATAGTGAATGAAATTGGTCATCATGTTGATATAAATTATTTTGAAAAAGAAGAGCAAGAGTTGGCAAGAACCTATGTTCTAGAAAATGATATAGTATTAGAACTTGGTGCACGATATGATTCTGTATCATGTGTAATAAATAATAACTTACGCACTAAAACTAATCAGGTTGTAGTAGAGCCTGATGAAAGAGTTTGGGAAGCCTTAGAAATTAACAAAAACAAAAACAATTGTCATTTTCATATTATTAAAGGCTTTATATCAAATAAGAATTTAAATCTAACAGATAAAAATTCTTATGGTGGTTATGGAACTACTACTATTGAGGATAATAATACAAGTATACCGTCATATTCATTAATTGAAATAAAAGAAAAATATAATCTGAATTTTAATGTTCTTATTGCGGACTGTGAGGGATTCTTAGAAGAGTTTTATGATGAAAATACAGATTTTTTTCATTCATTACGCCTAATTATATTTGAATGTGATCGTCCTGATAAATGTAATTATGATAAAATAACAACTAATTTAAAAGATAAAGGGTTTACTAACAAGTTAAACGGGTTTCAGAATGTATGGATAAATACATCTTTGTAATCACTTCACAGAATACATATTCTTAGTATATAATATATAAGGAACGGCATAAGCAAACAAGCTTCCAACTGAAGCTACAATATGTGTTGGTTGAGACTTGAGAAGCATCGCAATACCAGCAGAGGCCACCATCATAACTGTATCACCAGCTATAACAATAGGACCTTTTACCGAATAGTCCTTAAATGTATCAATAACTGAGTTATGACCACGAGGAATTTGATTGATTACACCATAGTAAAACAGCAGGTCGTGAAAGACTTGAAGACCAACAAGAGTTCCAACAAACTTATAAGGGCACCATTTACCATCAGCGAACTTATCTTTGATATAGCCCGTATAGACATAACGAGCCAGTATGAAAACAATAAAGATAATACCAACATCCATTATAACTCCATTGAGGCCAAATACATCATACCACTTATTTAGAACTGAGCCAAACATCTCAGGAGAATAACGAACTAAGAAAATAACGGCCACATCAACAATAAGAATTGCGATTAGGATATATACTAAATCATATACCTGCTTATAATTGCCGATATCGGGCTGAGAAGGTCCCTTAATGGGACCAATATCAACGTCTTCTTCGGCCAGTGTCGGCTTTTTCTGCATTGGTATTTGTCCGGCTGGCGGCGGAGGCGCAGTAGCCATTTTTTTCAAGTCTTTAGCCTGTGTATCGGCAACCTGGTCGCGAGGGGCAAATCCAGGAGGAGGGCCTGCCGATGGATTTACAGTTTCATATTCCATACTGTCATATGGTGTAAATGGAAGTGAATCAGACATCATCATTATCTATCTATATCGGATAGACAAAGTAATGTTTGCTCTAGGGCTCCTTCAACCCAAGCCTGTCTCATAGATGTGCTTTCGCCAGTCAGCCAAAGCCTTGGTATAACTGATGGCAAGGGCCGAATAGACTTGCGTGAAACTGTTTCGGGAACATATGAACCAGGAAGCCAATAAGTGGCTCCTGTTGACCAATAATGCGATTTAAAATATACAGGGTCAGGAATTTCTATATCAGGAAAGAGTTTTCTGAGTTCCTTCATAATAACCTTCTGAAGACCCTCATCGCCACCAGCCCGTTGAATACGATGAAATGCCCGCGTGTCTTCAGCATCAGTATAACTAACCATAATTACTTTCTCACTAACTGGAATTATATAACGCAATGGTCCAGGAGTAACAATCGGCGCCCCAGGTGGAAACCAGGACTTATTAAATACTCCATAAATTCGCAAGAGTGGTCGTGTCTTTAGACACGATAATACATCCCATTTACGAAACACCGGTATTTGAGCCAATGCATCACTATGAATCGCAAGAATAACTCTTTCTGCGCATATACTTTTCCCCTCAAAAAACGCCTCTACACCGCCATCAACTTTCCGTAAATTCAATAATTTATGCGAAGTAAGAATCTTACAACCTCGGCCAACTATATCCTTTTTCATGCGTGAGATAAGTTCGCTAAAACCTTCCTTTATAACAAAATAACCAGAATGACTGGACATTTCACCAGTTAGAAAGGTTTTAAGGGCCAAATCGGCACGTAATGTATTTATTTCTCCACGATATGGGAAATATTCAAATAGTCGTCGCGTCGCACTGAGACCGTACATAAGTTTTGAGAGACTTTCAATTGTATGTTTGGCAAGTATATCTTTTGATAAATAGGTCATAGGCAATAAGTAGGTCTTTGAATAATCATCAAAGGTATTCAAGGATATATGTCCATTTCCATCCTGCTTGAATCGTGTTTCTGAACCAATTGGAATAAGATTTAGTTTGTAATCCTTAATAAGTGCCAATAGATTCTTATGATCCTTACTAATTCTTCCTGCGCCTCCCTCCCACGTATTTTTCTTGTAACTATATGAAAATGTGCGCCCCCCAATTTCTTTATAACGTTCTGCTAGGGCAACTCTCCATTCTGGATGTTTTTTCAGAATTTCTCGGGCAGAAAATAAACCGCTTATTCCCGCACCGACGATGAGGCAGTCATAATGATTATCCATCTATCTAATAGGTATGTTGTGTTTTTGTAGGAGAAAAAAAAGAGCCATTGTATATATAGAAGAAAAACCACCTCAACCACCTCCACCATTACCACCACCTCCAATAAGAATTCCTAAGGTAAGAGTTAAGTTTTCAACTGTATCATGTCGTAAGATAAAACCTAAACGAAATGATAGATCTAAGAAGAAATCACACACGCGTTAAATTATTTGATAAATTGATGAATGCCTACAGAACCTGTTATACATAACGAACCAATAATTGATAATAATGATGGAGTTTCATTAGCAAATAGAACTCCCCACATATAACCAGAAAGAACGCCTATAAAGGCTAATAAACTAAATACTATAGTTGAGGTGCGGGGTATAGAATAAAATCTAAGACTATAACCAATAAATCCAATAGCACAATTAAATCCAACAATTTGTAGGATTTGTTTTATAGAACCTTTAATGTCTTTAAAACCACTCCAAATAGAATACAGTCCTAATAAAATAAATCCGAATGGATATAGTTGAAGAACATTTGTAAAGGGGCTATTACTGTTAGATGATTTTACAAATATGAAAATCATAGATTCTGTAAGGGCTGCGAGTAAGGCCATAGAAATTCCAAATGCGACGTTTTTTCCTGTAAATCCCTCTTTCTTCTTACTTGCCCTGTCCTCCTCATAGGCAATCAGTATAACACCAAGAAAGGCGATAAATAAGAGTGGAAGATTATACCAATTCATTTTTTCATTAAGAAATAATACACCTGCTAATATATTTAAAAAGGGATATATATAAAATATGGCAAGACTACTTCCTGCCGATAAATTTAAATAAGAAGTATAACTACTTCCTATATGAATAAGATTTAATATCCCTGTAATAAGAGATACTTTTATTGTATCCCATGAACCCCATGAATGCGACCAATCAGATTGTTTAGCTGCTAATCCGCCAAGCACGGAAAAGGAGCCTAGACGAATAATGAGTTGTGTAAGTAGTGGAACATTTATAGTTTTTAAAAGAATTGGATGTAGGGATAGGGCAATTTCAGAACCTATTACCGTCCATTCTTCTAGAGTGAACATCCTAATTAGACACGCCATTTGAAACAAGCCAGTCTAGAACATCTTGAACGGAGGCAGCGCCGCTCTTACGGTCCTTGAATACACCATTCTTAATAAGACAGAAACTGGGAATACTGTGAAGGCCGCAGAATCCAAGAGTATTTTTATTTTCATCAACATCACAGGCATACCATACAATTCCAGGAGTTGCGGCGACAATAGCTTCCTTATCTAAGCGTCTACAGGGACCACACCACTTAGCAGAAAAGGAAATACAGACCCATGGAGGATAGGTATCAACAATACCATCCTCCGTTGGCTTTCTCGGGCGCAGCATGGCTTCAAAGTCCTCATGGTTTGGGAGGGGTATCATCGGCATCTTCTTTCTGCTTAGTAAATAAGGAACTATTTAGACCCATGCGACTCGCAGCCATAATTGTTCCTCCACCGAGTATTACAACAAATAATATAAGTAGTGCCATTCCTGATATATCTGTATCAGAGCCACCGCCCTTTTGTATAAGTTTGCTCGTAGCAGAAGCCATGAGCCCTTCCCTTGTAGGAATTTGCGCCTTTAGTTCAGCCATCTGTGAACCAAGGGCCACTCCAGTGCCAATAACCTGTGTAGCAGGTTTTATAATACTATCTACAATATTCTTGTAGGCATTCTGAGTAGTTTCTATGGCGGCGGCTGCGCCCTTAGCCGCCACTGTAGCAACATCCGCGGTGGCAGTGGCGGCTTGAACAGCGGCTTGGGCAGCGCCCACGACAGGAATTGTTTCAAGTATAGGCCCTGCTACATAACTTACAACTGAACCCGCGCCCCCTGACCCACACTCCCCTACACCAGCAGGAATATCAACAGGGCCAAGAGTTGAGGGACCTAGAGGATCCATAAACCAACTTACAGGAAACATACGATATGTTCCCTTAGTAAATAGCTCCTTTGGCATGAATATTGACCGACCAATATTAGCAAATCCCCATATAACTGCTACAAATAATGGAAGGACAAGGAAGGCTAGCATTGTTAGAATAAATTTTACAATGGCACCATTTGAATCTCCAGCTATATATAAATCAATTCCAAAGGGCATCCATAATAACAACATGTATGCCATAAATTTAAGAGGACTTCTGGCCGTAGGTCCATCAGGATTGGAGTCCTTAAACATTCCTGCCCCAATACCTAGTGGACCTATAAGGGGCGCAGATAGGCCATTTTTCATAACTGAATCTTTTTCACCAAAAACCTGTAGTATATCGTAAAAATACCAAATGCCAAGTGTAAATATATTTAGAACAAACTTTAAGAAACCACTCAAGGGGCTGCGAAGCCATACATGATCTAAACCAAAAAATCCAAAGACAACTGTCATAAGTATTAAGGTCCAATATGGATACCACGACCCTTTCCAAAACTTACTTTGTGTATAATCAAACATGACAGTCATGCTTCCCTAAACAGAGAACAGAAGACCCGCATAACCATTTAATACACGTAATATATTGTAGTTGGTCGCATACACAAAGGCTGTCATATCTCCATTTTTAGAAATAACATTAGGATCCCTATCACAGTCGCCGGTTGATAGGCCAAGCTGAAGGACAAGGTTGTCAATGCGACTTGCATTTAATGTTCCAGAAGGCTGAGAATCCTCTGGCTTCAAGGCAATGCTATAAACATAGATATAACGGTCGGAAGGAACCGCCGTATGTCTTTGATATGGCTGTATAAGTCTAAAATAGAGTGGGTCACGAGAATTAAAACGGTCTTGACCATCTAGTTGAATATTTGCAGTCATCATTAAATCTGTGCGGGCACTTGGTTCTGGTAGACCAAACTCTGCGGCTTTTTCAATCTCATAAAAGCCAAGACTACTCCAGTTAAAATATTCATGGCGACATTGGCTTACATTTCTTTGTATGACCCATATGAATTCCTTTATAGGATGATTAAAACTTAATGGAAGACTAGCTGCCTTAGAACCAGCGGGAATCGCAAGGGGTGGCGTGTATTGAACCTGTTCAATAAGATATTCAAGTGTTGAACTAACAAACCGGCGCCGCTCAGGAACATCTAAGTAGACATAATCACCCCACAGTTCAATACCAAGATCAGATGATGAACAACTCTGGACACTTATATTTGTACAGGGCCCACACCCAGTAGGAGTGTAGAGCATTTTTGTATAATACATTTCTTGAACAGAAGCCAAGGTAACATTAATTCTTACTTGATGATATTGCATTGCCAAGAGGGGGAGATATAATCCGGGATTCTTATTAAACCAGAAACGAAGTGGAATATAGACTGTTAATGGGCCCATAATCGGTTCATCATAGCTCTTCGGATATTTATTTGTTGGTACAACATAATAATCACCGAAGGCATCAACATTAATACCTGAAATATCAATATTTAGATTACCATTCTCACGACTATAAATATTCTTTGGCAGTGTTTGTATTCCTCCAGAAAGGTCAGGGGCATTATTCTTATAATCAATATGAGGATAACCAGGTTTCTGCTGAATCATTTGGCGGAACCCATCCGCCTTACTAGCATCTGTAGTTAAAGAACTCCAGATTTCCATCCATTGCCCAGTCTGCTTATCAATCTCTTGTTCACCTATCTGAATGCTTATTTCCTTAATTAAGGCGTGTCCAGGACTATTTACATATCCAACAGGAACTGGTGCGGCTGCGGCGGGCGTAAAAGAAGAAGGTGATAAATACAGTTGTGGAAGTGTTACCTTCAAAAAAATAGAACCGAGTAAGTCACCATTTCTTGGCACAAGACATGAAATCTTTTGACCGAAATTTGGTGACCCATCAAAATACATTTGCTGACTTTCTATAGCAAAATTGGTGTAACGAGTATATACAAATTTAAACCATGTTGTGCTCGGATTTCCGGTTAAAAAAACATCTTGTTTTCCCTGGGCGACAAGTTGTAATAATCCGCCACCCTGAGTCATAGTGGCTCTCTGCTAAGATACAATGAATACAATATCTCTAAGTATTACACTATACAACATCCGGGTATTATAAAATTCTCTTTCTCCGGATAGTGTATTAGAAAGGATGAGGGGAAGAGGTAAACCCCGTCTAGGTCCGAATAGTGGATATAATACTGGTTCAGGACATATTTCCATTGTATCAAAGGATTTTGATGTTAGTGGAACAATTCGTGCAAGTACACTTACTACGTCAACAATAAATTGTATAGATACTCTACTAAATACAAGTAACAATCTATATGTCCAGGATTCAGGATTATATTTAAATGGAAAACCGATAGGTTCTATTTCTATTGATCCTTATGAATTAACTGTTAGTACTGTAGCAAATAAAACATATCTCTCATATACATCTAATTATTCATTTACAGTCCCCCCTGGAGTTAAGGTTGTAGATTTTCAAGTATGGGGGGCAGGTGGAGGATATTATGGAAATGGTGCCTATATTCATGTTCAGGCACTGGTAACCCCTGGCGATATTTATAATATAGTTGTTGGAAGTGGTGGAAACTCTACCAATAAATTTTCTGGAGCAACAAATGCAAATACAGGGAATTTTGGAGATGGCGGTGATTCTGATTTAGGATCAGGATACCTTGGTGGCGCCGCAGGTGGTTCATATTCAGGCATATTAACAGATTCATTAATACCTATAGTTATAGCGGGAGCAGGTGGAGCCGCATCATACAGCACTATTTCAGGTGCTTATAGTCATGCTGGTTTAATTGTAGGTTATCCAGGTGATGGTAGATATGGAGGTTTACCAGGCACACAGACCTCTGGAGGAGTGGGAGGTGGTACTACTAATAATAGTATAGCCAATCCTTCTAAAGGAGCAAATGGGGCTTATTACAGCACAATAACAATTGGTATTAGTAAGGGTGGTGATTCTATTAGCGGTAATGGTGGCGGTGGCGGTGGTGGTGGATATTATTCAGGTGGAGGTGGAGCAGCTAATTTTATTAATACTAACAAATTTTCCTACGGTGGTGGTGGCGGGTCTTCATATATTGAACCTTCACTAACAACTATAATTGCCCTTGATGGAACACAATCTAATATATATATGCAAGTAGAGGAATATCAGCCAGGAGTTGCCCTTGGCGGAACATATACTGGAACAAATGGAGCGTATACTCTAATATCGGGTAATTATCAACAGATAACAACTTCAGGCGGCCCTGGTCTAGTAGTAATTTCATACTATGCTTCTAAGAATTTATTCTTAAGTTCACCGTATCCTGCTGGACGTTTTATAGTAGATAATATACAGGCTATATCAACAGTAACAGAAAATATTACTTTCAATACACAAAAACCTCTTCGTATATATGCTCAAAACAATGATAAATATGTATTTAATGCAATAGGAGCCGATCAATATTTTACTGTTCCAGATGGTGTTAATAATCTTAATGTAAAACTATGGGGTGCCGCAGGTTATGGCCTCGGACCTGAGTATGAAATGGGTTTTGGAGGGTATGGTGGATTTGTTTCAGGTTGTTTATCTGTAACGCCAGGAGATATATTAACAATTGTTGTTGGATCACATGGTGATAACTATGATATAAATACACCAGGTCATCCTTATGGTAATGGTGGTTTAGGATTCTGTCGTGGTGGAGGACGAAGCGCGATACAAAATAATTATGGAGAACTTGTGACAGCTGGCGGTGGTGGAGGAGCATCTATCGGAAATAAATATTCCAGTGGTGGAGCAGGGGGTAATTATAGTGGTCAGGCAGGTATTTTAACTAAGGGTTCTAATTCAGTAGGTTATGGAGGAACACAGAATAGCCCTGGTCTAGGTGGATATTCTGCTATTGGAAATAACTATACAGGACATGATGCTAATTGGTCAATAGGTGGCAGCGGAGCATATTGTAGTAGTGTAGCTGCCTTTATTAGCACATCAGGGGGCGGCGGAGGTGGAGGATTTTATGGCGGCGGAGGCGGTGGAGCTGGCGAAACAAAGATTGGTGGGCCAGGAGGCGGCGGCTCTTCATACTTAGATAATCTTATTGATTCATTCGGAATATCAGGAAATTACTATAGACAATATATAACGGACCCTGATTATCAAGACAATGCTGGATTATCTGATGGTCTTGTAATCATATCCTATCCTGCCAATCTTGTAATGGAGTATACTGATCCCCTTGTACAAATAGGAGTATCACGCGCCAATTTGCCATTAAATGGCTGGTTAGCAGGAGGTCAGGGGGGTGGAAATTATGGTATCACATATAGTTTAGATGGGTATGCCTGGAATTATGTAAAATCTGGCGGCTTTCCTCTAACTACAAATGGAATTGCCTTTAATCAAACTTATTGGGTTGCTGTCGGTTCTCTATCAACACTTGTAGTTGATTCAATAAATAGTATTCAAACAAGTGTAAATGGTTTAGATTGGACAAATGTTGTATCTGGCGGTTTTTGTAATGGGTATGGGGTTGCGTGGGGAAATGGCCTTTGGGTGGCAGTAGGCGATGGAAATTATAATGTAGTTTCACCACCTACACTCACGAGTATTCAGGTAAGCACAGATGGTCAGAACTGGTCAAACACTTCTAATTCATTTTTAGCCACAGGACGTGGGGTAGCATATAATAAGATAAGTAAGCTCTATGTTGCTGTTGGTAACACACTTGGCTCGGCACTACATACGATTTTATATAGTCGTGATGCTATAACATGGAATCAAATAGCTTCAGGTGGATTTAATAGTTATCCATACACACAAATATGGAATACCTACTATCCAGGTTCAAACGGTCTTGGTGTAGCCACAAATAATTTAGGAGGTCGCCAACAAATGTGGATCGCGGTCGGCAGCTCTTCTTCTAAACTCGGCACTATTCAATGGAGTTCAAATACTTCTAATTGGTATCCAATAACATCAGGAGGTTTCCTTGGATTCGGACGCGGAATAGCCTATGGAAATGGTTTATGGGTTGCCGTTGGAGATTCAACATACCTTTCTGTAAATCCTCAGGAAACCATACAGTGGAGTCTTGATGGTTCTAATTGGAATTCAAGTATTACAGGTGGGTTTACGCGTAGTGGAACCGCAGTAGGCTTCAACGGGAAAACGTGGATAGCAACTGGATGTGGTAATAATACACTTAATTCTACACAAATTAGTATTGACGGCAGCAATTGGATTATTTCTGACAATTATTTGGGAACTAATACAGGGCCAAATTGTATTGTGCCAGGAATTTTACATGTAACTCAGTCTAATTATACATTCCTTACAAATTCAGAAATAATTACAAATACAATTGGGGCAAATTATGTAAATATTAGTAATGCCTTGACTGCGAATTATATTTTATCTCCTAATACTGTTATGACTAAAACTGCCATAAACCATGCTAATGTCAGTAATTTAACCGCGAATTATGGAAATATTGGTGATTTTTATTCTTATTCATATATAAAAAATATTCTTTTTATTAATTCTAACAGTGTTTTTGTTGCAATAGGAAGTTCTAAGGATGGAATAAATACGGTAGAGGTAACAAATGACGGCATGGATTGGTCTGGAATGAATTCAGGCGGATTTTCACCTATAATTTCATACGGAAATACTAGAATAACAAAAGGCAGTTCTCCAAGTGCAATTTTATATAATAGCAATTTAAATAAGATAATAGTATATGCATTAACTAATGAATCTATAAACAATAATGATTATTCAAGCACTATACAGTATAGTTATGGTTCCAACTCTCAGTTATTTACCACTTATACAGGAATAAATACCCTAAATAATTTTATTTTAGAAAATATTAATAATGGTCTATATTTTAATGGTAATTATATATTATTAACATCTATATCTGAGTCGCCTATATTAATATCACAGACTATGGGCACATTTTTCTTGGGAGCCGCCTTTAATGCCACATATCGTAATTTTCTGACTGGCAACAATGCTTCAACCCTTTCGGCGGTATATGGATTTTATCAGTCCCCAAGTAAAGTCTTTGTTGTTGGAACAGCAAATAATTCATATACAGGAAATGGAAATTCTCCTATATTTTTTACAACAGATGGAACTAATTTTTATATACCATACGCAAGTGGAACTATAGTTCAGTCTAATATGCCTCCAACCTTTTACGACATTACAATGGATACAAATAATAATATTCTTTTTATGGTTGGTGCAGGTGTACCAAATGGCCTCACTTCTCTATCTACATTTATGTATAGTTTAAATTCTGGTGTTACATGGTATGATGGCGGTCTAGAAGGTGTAGTAAGTGCGCGTTCAGTTTCATGGGGTTTTAATCCTACTACAGGTTCAAATACAATAACAATTGCCTGTGAATCTACAACACTGTCTAATACTGTTATAACATATTCATATAGAACAACTTTTAGTCCCTTTGTTCCAGATACTCTTTCTGGAATTGATGTTATTTCGCTACTATATAGTGGCAATAGTGGTTCAAACTTTATATCATCCGCTACAACAGGATTTGATTATATTGGTAATGCAGTAACATATGATGGAACCTCGGCATGGTATGCAGTTGGTGCTAATATTCCAGATGTTAGAGGAACTGTTCTGACAAGTAGTGATGGTTCAAATTGGAGCCAATTAAACCTAAATGGATATAATCCTATAAACATAGCAGGTTATGGTGCTCTTAAGGTAACAATACTTGGAGCTAACCTATTATATGTTGTTGGAAAATCTAGTTATTCAAATAGTACTGTTTGTTTTGGTTCTATAGATTCAGGTTTTTATTCTGGGTTGTCTGCTCTTAGTGGTTGTTTTGATAGTGTAGGATATGGAATTGCGTATAATGGAACAAACCTATTAGTAGCTGTTGGTCAAGGTCAAACTTCTGGAACAATTCTTTATAAAAATAATTTAGCTAATCTGAGCAACAACTCTACAGGAGCCTTTGACCTGGTAGGCTACGGTGTAGCATATAATAACAATCTTTGGATAGCGGTTGGACAGAGTTCATCAACCTCTAATATTCTATATAGTAAAAATGGGTCAAACTGGTCAAATGCAAGTTATGGCAGTTTTGACGTTAAGGGTCAGGGAATTGCATATGGAAATGGCCTATGGATTGCGGTTGGTCAAGGCGTAGCAACAAGTAATATCTTATATAGTTCAGACGGTTCTAATTGGTTTAATTCTAAAACTCCAACCTTCAGTAAGATAGGTTATGGTGTAACCTGGGATGGTGTAAAAAATTATGTTGCCACAGGAGATTCTGGAACCTTATTTAGTGGAGACGGTTCAAATTGGTCTAGCACAATATCTGGTGATTTCAAATATCAATCAACCATCAGAGGAGCCTTATCTGTTGTAGGAAGTGTTGGTAGAGGAGTTGCCTCAGATGGAGCTGGTAAGGTAGTAGTTGTTGGTGCCGCCAGTAATACAAATAGAATATATAGATGGTCCAATGCCTCGCTAGGATTTACGAGTCTTCTAAGTGAAGATGGTCTTACAGTTAGTCAGACTTATCTTGCAACAAAGGCCATCTATAACCCGTTGAAGGGTAATTTTATAATTGGTGGCCTTACAAATAATACTAATACCTGTATTATTAATGGATTAAATTCATGGTGCAATGCTAGTTATACATCATTTAATGCAGTAAATGAATTACAGTTCATAAACAGCAGTAATAGATCACTCGTATCAATGGGTATAACTACAGATAATTTATATGCATCTAATGCTTATGTTTCAAATTCTTTGAATGTTAAAAATAATACAACTACTATACTATTAAATACTAGTAACGTATATTCTTCAAATATATGGTCATCAAATGTATGGTCTTCAAATATATCAACCAATAATCTTACAACAAATAATATAACAATAACATCAAATGTAATAGCATCAAGTATAAATACAATAGCGATCCAAGCCACTACAGCAACTTTTACAAACATGCTAGTAGCATCTGGAAATATTACAAATCTTCAGGCAACAAATGTAAATGCAAGTTTTTTCACTGGTAATGGTTCTGGATTGACAAATGTTACAGCAAATAACTTAGCTGACAAAGGTGGTTCTGGTTATGATATTCGTAATACAAATTTTACAGGATGTAATTTTTATGGAACCTTTTGGGGAAGCCTTATTGGAGGGGCAGGCGGTTCTGTTAGTCAAGAGAATGTTATCTGTAGTACTATAACTGTCAAAAATCAAATTTATTCATTAGGTAATATCTCATTAACTGGTTCTGCAATAATATCTGGAAATGGTTCAGGTTTAACAAATGTGACTGCCTCCAATTTACAGAATAATATAAATCAAAATATTGGAACAGGAACATTTACAGCGACAAGTTTTACAGGTGCCTTTATTGGCGATGGGTCGCGCATCACAAACCTT
>Ga0114958_10000936_pt1 | contig 23925 bp, 20 predicted proteins | sample C_130208_EF_Meta_FD_89577 | JGI IMG/M metagenome (GOLD analysis project Ga0114958, IMG submission 89577) | Freshwater microbial communities from Lake Croche, Canada to study carbon cycling - C_130208_EF_MetaG | ecosystem: Environmental > Aquatic > Freshwater > Lake | place: Lake Croche, Canada... | reverse complement strand
GGCCGCTGACGATGGTTCCGGCCCACCCAGACGCCAAGGGTGTTGGCCACGGGTTATAGATCGCGTCAAAGAGCAGTCCCTGACCGTTGCCAGCCACGGTAGCTGCCACGTCCGCCGGAGCAGTGTTGATCACAAGTTCAGACTCTAGAACAAGACTTTTGGCGCGATCGCTGGTCCAATCCAGTACCTCGCATTGCACATGAAGCAATTCGGCAAGCTCAACTAAACGTTGCGCCGATGTGCCTGTGCGTGCGACAACGGTGATCGCATGCGCACCCATTTCGTGCATCGCCACCAGAGCCGATCGCGCCGTTGCGCCAGAACCCAACAACGTCACAGCACCGACCGCAACAACATTAATCTCATGCAAAGCATTGACGAATCCGCTCACATCTGTGTTATGCCCAGATCTACTTTGGCCATCAAAGACGACGGTGTTGGCCGCTTGAGTCAGCTCCACAACGGGAGTGCGCTGGCTCAACGCGGGAAGTACGGCCTCTTTAAGCGGCATGGTCAAGGAGAGCCCAGCCCATTCGGGCCCACATCCGGTGACAAATTCACAGACTTGATTGGCACTAACTTCAATGGCCTCATAAGACCAGTCCAAACCCAACTCTTCATAGGCCGCCCGATGCAAAGCAGGAGACAGCGAGTGTGTAATGGGTGTTCCAAGAACTGCTACCCGTTTAGTCATCGCAGATTCCCCTTATATTCGGCCTTGAATTTCAAGAATTCAGCGTACGAGTCAGTGAACTTCGTTAAACCCGTTGTGGTGTCTGTCGTGACAAAGTAGATCCATGGTCCCGTTGCTGGCGCAACAGCTGCTTCGAGGGCCAATTCCGATGGAGAGTTAATCGGGCCCGGCGGCAACCCATCATTGCGATACATGTTGTAGGGGGAATCCACCTGCAGGTCCTTGGACGTCAAACGAGAAGTTACTCCCCCGAGCGCATAGACAACAGTGGAATCAAATTGCAACCGCATACCCTTTGATACGCGATTGAGAATGACTCGCGAAACTTTGGAGTAGTCGGCCGGTGAAACTTCCGCTTGCACCAGACTTGCAATGGTGACCGCATCCTTGGGTGAAATCCCTGCGGCGGCAGCTTTACGCTCAAAACCTATTTGCGCGCTGACTTCGTTGAATTTGCTGACCATTGCCTGCAGCAAGGTTGTTGCCGTGTCGGTTGGCTCGACGTCATAGGTTGCAGGGAAAAGGAATCCTTCAGCCTTGTTTTGGGCATAGACCGGAAGACCCAACGCCTGTGGGTTGGCTAGTACTTGATCCACATCGGCCGCGGAGATCTTGGTCTTCGTGATGATTTGATTCTTAATCTCGCGAAGAGAGGCACCTTCTCGAACGATCACTCGCGCTGTAACCCGCGAGGAAGGGCTAAGCAAACGGGCCACAGCGTCTTGGGCTTTCATCTGCTTGAGCATGGAATAGGTGCCAGGACCGATCGAACGCGATTCCGCATTGGCCTTGGCTGCCGAGACAAAGGCTCTCTGGCTTGCCACCACATCTGCTTGATTCAAGATGGTCCCGATGCGCTTTGCGCTGGCACCACTAGGGATGATGACATCAACCTGCCCAAAACCTGGTCCTGAATAATCCTTCGGCGGACCGAAGGTGTTCCACAAGCCCACGCCGGCAGCAATGACAACCCCGAGAACCACAATCAAGCCAAGGCCAAGTGCCACGCGAGACCGGCGGCGTTGGCGCTGAATAGGCCCGAGATTGACAGTTTCTGAACTCTGCGAGGTCACCGTTCAACCTTCACACAGATACCTGCTGGACGTCCTAAGGCTCGCTCCAGATCTAAGGCCGCCTGCAAAATCACCACGGCCGCCTGTTGATCAATAATCTTGCGGGATTGTTTACTGCTTCGACCGGCTGACTGCAAACTGCGCGCGGCCTGGTTAGTGCTCATTCGTTCATCAACTAAACGCACATCAATGTGCACGCGCGCAGCAAGTAACTGGGCAAACTCGGTGACGGCTTGGGCAGCTGGCCCTGCATCGCCGGAAAGCGAAGTAGGCATCCCCAGAACAAATTCCAACGCCTGATGCTCCTGCGCCAGGCTCACGAGCCGATCTAGGTCACCATCGCCGCGTGGAATCGTTTCCAGCGGTGTGGCCAAGATGCCATCGCGATCACTCATGCACACCCCGATGCGCACTGAACCGAGATCTACACCGATTCGCACTCCTGCTCGCATCCGCATGCCTTACACATCACGCGTTACGACATCAACGACACTGGCCAGGGCCTGGTCAATGCCTTCGATCTGCCCGCTTCCGCCTTGGGCAACATCAGCCTTGCCACCACCACGGCCAGCCATCGGCTCCAGGACAGCCTGCAGTACCGATGCTGCCGATATTCCACGGTCCATGGCCGCCTGAGTCGCCGCTGCCACGGCAGAGACTTTGTCATCGTTAATTCCCATAGCCACAACAATGGCCGCAGTTCCTTGAAAGCTGCCCCTGGCATCCATGGCCACTTGACGAATTTCCGCAGCAGAAGATCCATCGGGAACGCGTACCGGCAACACCATCACACCACCGACATCGACTGCGTTGCTTGTCAGCGAGGCAGTGTCAGCTTTCAAGCGCTCGGCACGGACTTTGCCTAGATCTTTTTCAGCATCCTTCATGCGTTCCAGCAAGGCGCTGATCCGATCAGGCAGTTCCTCGGGACGGGCCTTAACAAGCCGTGATACTTGCTGAAGCAATACGTGCTCACGAGCCAAGAATGAATAGGCATCGGTGCTGACTAGAGCTTCAACTCGACGAACCCCAGAGCCAATCGAGGATTCACCAAGCAAGGAGATAACGCCGACCTGACTTGAGCGCGATGCATGGGTTCCACCGCACAGTTCGCGAGCCCAATCCCCTACCGAGACAACGCGTACTTGGTCCCCATACTTTTCCCCGAACAAAGCCATCGCGCCAATATTCTTAGCTTCTTCTTGCGTCATGATCTGCGCTGTAACGGCTAAGTCCGCAGCAAGAACTTCATTAACTCGGTCTTGCACATCCATCATCACTGAATCTGGGATGGCTGAGGTTGATGCAAAGTCGAATCTAAATCGCCCAGGAGCATTTTCTGAACCAGCCTGGGTTGCACCTTCACCCAAAATTTCACGGAAAGCTTTGTGCACCAAGTGGGTTGCGGTGTGGGCTCGCGAGATGGCCGCCCGGCGCTTGACATCAACCTGCCCCACCGCAGCAGAGCCAGCCTCCACGACGCCCTTAATGACCTCACCACGGTGCACCACCAGTCCGGGCAATGGGGTTTGCACATCGTCGATGCGAATTTGGCTGCCATCGGCCAACTCGATGATGCCTGCATCGGCTAGCTGCCCACCGCCTTCAGCATAAAAAGCCGTGTCGTTCAAAACCACATCAACAAATTGTCCGGTGGAAACTGAAGGTAAAGATTCACCATCAACTAACAGACCGCGGATCGTTGAATTAGTAAGAACTTCGTCGTATCCGGTGAATCGCACTGGGCCACCGTTGTCCAGCAGGGTGCGATACCGCGCTAGGTCGGCGTGACCGGTCTTCTTGCTTCGCGCATCGGCCTTGGCGCGATCGCGTTGCTGAGCCATCAACGACCTAAAGCCCGCTTCGTCAACACTGAGCCCTTGCTCAGCTGCCATCTCAAGGGTTAGGTCAAAGGGGAAACCGTAGGTGTCATGCAAAGCAAAGACCTGCTCGCTGCCTAGTGAAGCTTCACCCTTGGACTTGGCCTGTGCAACTGCTGTATCCAAAATTGTGGTTCCGGTGCGCAGAGTTTGAGCGAAGGCATCCTCTTCGGCTTGAGCAATACCCAAAATTCGTTCAGCATCTACTCGCAGATCCGGATACTGGCTCCCCATCGCATCGATGGTCGCGTTAACGAGTTCACTCATGGTCTGATCAGGGGCACCGAGAAGGCGCATCGAGCGCACCACCCGTCGCATGATCCGTCGCAATACGTAGCCGCGGCCTTCGTTGCCGGGCAAAATGCCATCGCCAATCATCATCACGCTCGTTCGCGCATGGTCCCCCACGACACGAAGTCGAACGTCGGCTTCACCAGATGCGCCATAAGCAACGCCGGCAAGTTCACTAGCGCGCTTGATGATGGCACCCGTGGTGTCAATCTCATAGATGTTCTCAACGCCCTGCAAGAGCGCGGCCATCCGTTCAAGACCTAAGCCAGTGTCAATGCTCTTCGCTGGCAGGTCACCAAGAATGGGGAAGTCGTCTTTACCTTGACCATCGCCGCGCTGGAACTGCATGAAGACCAAGTTCCACACTTCAAGGTAACGATCTTCGTCAACCACCGGCCCGCCTTCTTTGCCGTACTGCGGTCCGCGGTCGTAGTAAATCTCAGAGCATGGTCCACACGGCCCAGGCACACCCATCGACCAGAAGTTATCGGCCATTCCACGCCGTTGAATCCGATCCCGGGGTACACCGACTTGTTTGTGCCAAATGTCGGCCGCTTCGTCATCGTCATCAAAAACTGTGATCCAGAGCTTGTCCTCAGGTAGGCCATAGCCACCATCCGAAATGGATGTCGTTAATAACTCCCAGGCCATCGGGATAGCTAGTTCTTTGAAGTAATCACCAAAGGAAAAGTTCCCACACATTTGAAAGAAGGATGCATGGCGGGTAGTGCGACCGACTTCTTCAATGTCAAGTGTGCGCACAACCTTTTGCACACTCGTCGCTCGTGGCCAGGGAGGGGCTAGCTCACCCAAAAAATACGGTTTGAAAGGCACCATTCCGGCGTTGACCAAAAGCAACGTCGGATCATCGGCAATAAGGGATGCAGACGGCACAACGGCATGACCGCGTTGCTCAAAAAATGCCAGCCAGCGGCGAGCGATTTCGGCCGAATCCATTGTCTGGACGCACCTGTTCCTTTTCCGATGACAAATCCGTAAACCTTGAGGTTTTCGGCTGTGCTGAGCCTACCGGCAGGGCTATTTCTGCTCCTTCGGACGCGGCGAGCCGCTCAAAATCTGGCGAATTTTGTTCAAACGATCAGATACGGCCGATTCATTTCCCATAGAACCCGGCTCGTAATACTGGCGAGCAATCAATTCATCCGGCAAATACTGCTGCGCTGCGATTCCGGCGGAAAGATTGTGCGGATAGACATATTCCGATCCGCCAACTATTTGTCCACCATGGTTGTCCCGCAAGTGCTTGGGAACTGCTCCGCCCAGACCTGCTTGAACATCGGCGATGGCCGCATCAATGGCAACAATGGTTGCATTGGACTTAGGCGCCAACGCCAACGCGATCACGGCCTGGGCCAACGGAATGCGACCTTCGGGCATTCCGATGAAAGCCACCGCATCCGCGGCAGCCACTGCAATACCTAGGGCGTTTGGGTCAGCCATGCCAATGTCTTCAGAAGCCAAGATGACCAGTCGCCGGGCAATAAATCGCGGATCTTCGCCAGCATCGACCATCCGTGCCAAATAGTGCAGCGCCGCATCAACATCTGACCCGCGAATGGACTTAATGAAGGCACTAATGACGTCGTAATGCTGGTCGCCGGCTCGGTCGTAGTGAGCCAGGGCGCGATCAACGGCTCGCTCCACATCGGCGTGCTCAATAACGGCCGAACCGCGATCCTGAGCCGCCCCTGCTGATGCCTCCAGCGCGGTAAGCGCACGACGCGCATCACCTGAGGCCAACCGCACCAACTGGCTTAAGACCTCTGAGTCAACCGTCAGTGCATTGCGCAGACCGCGCTCATCCACGAGGGCGTCCTGGAGCACCTGAGACACCACCTCATCGGTGAGCGGTTCGAGCGTGACCACTAATGATCGCGACAGTAAGGGGGTGACTACCGAAAATGCGGGATTCTCTGTCGTTGCGGCAATCAGTGTGACCCATCGGTTTTCCACTGCCGGTAACAACGCGTCTTGTTGCGTTTTGGAAAACCGGTGCACCTCATCAACGAACAACACGGTTTCCGAGCCATCGGCTCCCAGAAAATGACGAGCCGAATCGATGGCCGCGCGAACATCCTTGATCCCTGCCGAGACAGCAGACAGTTCAATAAAACGACGACCAGGAGAGTTAGCAACAATTGAAGCGATCGTTGTTTTGCCACATCCGGGCGGGCCCCACAGCACAACTGAAGCCGGCGTCACGCCCTGTTCGGCAATGGGCTCTACCAATCGACGTAACGGGCTGCCTACTGCGGTGGCACGTGACTGCCCAGCCACCTCGTCCAAGGTTCGAGGGCGCATTCGCGCGGCCAAGGGCAGCCGGACACGAGCATCAGCTGCAGCGCCAAACAGGTCGTCGGAGGACATTGCCGTCACACTAGTAGGTATGAGCACGCCCGAATTGGACATCCGAACCGTTGAGGATCCGGACTCCCTCGTGGCCTGGCCAGCAGGTCAGCCCTACTTGTCCTGCGAACTTGCCGCCGGTGAACTCCTCAGCGCCTATTCCGCAACCCAAGCGGGCCAGATCGTGGCGGTGTGCTTTGTTAAGGATTCGTCCAACATGCGCGATCAACCGTGGGCCACCGTGGTTGGTCAACCGAGTGCAAGTATTGCTTTGATCTCTGCTTGCCTGGCTGATCACCCCAGCGTGCCCGATGGTGGCCAACTATCTGGCTGCACCATCCCTCGAGCAGCGTATGAATCACTTCGAGCATTTCTTGATCTACGTGGGATCTCCTGGGCCCACGAAGATCAGGGGGCGCCCTGGGATTGGTGGTGGACCGACACCGCACCGACACCAACACCGCTCTTTGACAAGGTCCAGTGGCTTGATGGCCGCGAGCAGGGCGTCGCATCGAAGATCAAAGAACTTCTCAACCTTGCTTCCCCTACGCACTGGGCAGGACCGGAAAATCCCGTGGCCACTCGATGGGCGGGCATCGTGGATTCTTCAGGCGCAGTTCTGTGCTGTGCGGCGCAGACCATGCGCCTTCCGGGTAAGCCGCACTTGGCCTCAGTGGCTACCCACCCGGATCATCGGGGAGAAGGACTCGCTGTTGCTGTGACCGGCTGGATCACGCAACAACTCCTGCAGGAATTTCCCATCGTCACCCTTGGCATGCATGCCGATAATGATTCGGCGCGAAAGGTCTACGAAAAGCTGGGATATCGCTGTGACTATTCCTGGTTCAGCTCAGGCTTTGCGTCAATGCCGGCTTCCAACCTCTGACGAGGCGTAATCACCGTTGGTGCACCCGTCAGTGGATCGTGTCCCCCACCGGTCTTGGGGAAGGCAATGACTTCGCGCAATGAATTTGCTCCAGCAAGGAGCATGCAAATGCGATCCCAACCCAGTGCAATGCCGCCATGCGGAGGCGGACCGTACTTAAAGGCTTCGAGCAAGAACCCAAATTTACTTTCGGCTTCTTCCGAAGTGATTCCCAAAACATCAAAGACGTCGGCCTGCATACCGGGTTGGTGGATTCGGATAGATCCACCACCAATTTCATTGCCGTTGCAGACAATGTCGTAGGCCCAAGCAAGTGCTTCACCGGGTTGTTGCGTGAACGTGTCGGCCCACTGCGCATTGGGAGCAGTAAATGGATGGTGAACAGCGGTCCAACCGTCATTGCCGTCATCATCGACAATTGCTTCAAACATGGGTGCATCGACGACCCAGACAAATGACCATTGACTTTCATCGATGAGCTCACAGCGCTTACCAATTTCTAGGCGCGCCGCACCAAGAAGACCTAGCGCGTCCGAACGCTTACCGGCCGCAAAGAACGCGCAGTCCCCTGGCTTGGCACCGACTGCTGCCATCAATCCCGCACGTTCAGTATCCGAAAGGTTCTTGGCAACCGGACCTGTCAGCTCTCCGCTTTCGTCAAAGCTGACATAGGCAAGACCGCGGGCTCCACGCTGCTTGGCCCACTCTTGCCAAGCGTCAAATTGGCGACGTGGCTGATCTGCCCCACCGGGCATCACCACAGCGCCCACATGTTCGGCCTGGAAAACCCTGAACTCAGTGTCTGCGAAGTAGGTAGTCAGGTCAGTCAATTCAAGGTCAAAGCGCAGATCGGGCTTGTCCGTGCCGTACCTGTTCATTGCATCGGCGTAGGTCATGCGTGGAATTTCACCGATGGTGTGATCAATAGTCCCCTGCCAAAGGGCGCGAACAACTTCTTCGCCCAAGGCGATGATGTCATCTTGCTCAACAAAGGACATTTCAATATCAAGTTGGGTGAATTCTGGTTGACGATCTGCACGGAAATCTTCATCGCGATAGCAACGGGCAATTTGGTAGTAGCGCTCCATGCCCGCCACCATCAGCAGTTGCTTGAACAACTGAGGTGACTGCGGCAGCGCGTACCAGGTTCCGGGCTTGAGCCGAGCTGGTACCAGGAAGTCTCGAGCACCTTCAGGAGTGGAGGCGGTGAGCGTAGGCGTTTCAATCTCTACGAAGTTGTGCTTATGTAAGACATCTCGCGCGATCCGATTGGCTTCACTTCGCATCCGCAGTGCACGTGAGGGACCGCTTCGACGCAGATCCAAGTAACGCCACTTCAGACGTGCCTCTTCGCCCACTTCAATTTGATCATCAATTTGAAAGGGCAATGGGGCAGATTGAGAAAGCACCTCAACGTCTTGCGCAACGACTTCGATCTCACCCGTGGGCAGATCTGCGTTTTCGTTGCCATCGGGGCGCACTCGAACGGACCCGGCAATCTTTACGCAGGTTTCGTTGCGCAAGCCATGGGCAATATCTGCGTCATGAACAACCACCTGGACTACGCCCGATGCGTCGCGAACGTCAAAGAAAGCCACGCCACCGTGGTCTCGACGGCGTGCAATCCAGCCGGCTAGGACTACGGAGCCGCCATCATCATTGCGGCGAATAGTGCCGGCTTCGCGGGTGCGAATCACAAAGATTTCCTTCCGGGTGCACTTTTCAAAGCACTAATGACACCACTAACGGCATCTGCGATCGGCACCGACACCTGTTCACCGGTTTCCATTGTCTTGAGTTGAACAACACCTTGCTCCAAGTCGCGCTCCCCCATGACAATGGCGATTTTTGCGCCAGTTCGGTCTGCAGACTTCATCGCGCCCTTCAAACCGCGCCCATCCACGGCCAGGTCAGCGCTAATTCCAGATCTTCGCAAGGCCGTAACAATGTCAAATGCCAGATCGCTAGCAGCCTGGCCAATGGGAACAGCAAATACGTCAACGACCGGCACGGCCGATTGTTGAGCTAATACTTCTTCGGCACGCATGGCCAGCAATGTTCTATCCACGCCGATGGCCCAGCCAACGGAAGGCAAGTCCGGTCCGCCAAGGGACCCACTCAAACCGTCATAGCGACCGCCACCACCAACGGCAGACTGAGCACCTAGACCATCATGGACAAATTCAAATGCGGTACGGGTGTAGTAATCAAGTCCGCGGACCAGGTGAGGTGCTTTAGTCCACTCAATCCCCGCGCTAGTGAGCAAGGCTTGGACTTTGTCAAAGTGCGCACGGTTGTGAACGGAGAGAAAATCGGTCATCACAGGCGCATCAACTAGTTGCGCACGCACAGCCTCTCGCTTGTCATCGAGAACTCGCAAGGGATTAATGGCGGCCCGCTCGCGGGTGGCTTCATCAAGATCTAGCCCGGAAAGAAATTTAACAAGTGCTTGTCGATAGGCAGGGCGATCAGAGGAATCCCCCAACGAGTTGAGCAACAAGTTCACTCGCTTTAGGCCTAGTGCCTTGAAGGAGTCCATCGCCACGACGATGAGTTCGGCATCGAGAACGGGATCATTACTGCCAATTGCCTCAGCACCGACTTGCGAAAAATGCCTGAAACGACCCGCCTGGGGCCGCTCATATCGGTAGAACGAGCCCGAGTACCACAACTTGGCTGGCAACGCGCCCTTGTGGATCCCGTGCTCGAGGACAGCTCGCATAACCGATGCGGTGCCTTCAGGACGCAAGGTCAGGTCGTCATCACCTTTAGTCGTGAAGGAGTACATCTCTTTGGAAACAACATCGGTTGATTGGCCAACACCTCTAACGAAGAGCGAAGTATCTTCGAAGGTTGGTGTTTCGATGTAGCTGTAGCCCGCGGCCTGAATGTGCTCGCCAAGCACCGATCGCACGCGAAGCAACTCTTGGCCATCAGGCGGCAGTACATCAAAGGTGCCCTTTGGAGCCTTCAAAGATTCAGTCATCACAGACCTCGTGAAGGACCAGGACCGGCACCGTCAATAAAGGGATTATTTGCGCGTTCGGATCCGATGGTGGTGGCATCTCCATGTCCAGGCAAAACCACCGTGGCATCGTCAAGGGTTAGGCACTTAGTCCGCAAACTCACTTGCATGAGTTCGGGTGAACCACCGGGCAAATCGGTGCGACCAATGCCTTCCTTAAACAACACATCGCCCGAAATTAACAGAGGCGACTCGTCTGAGCCCATAGCTGGCCTAAACATCACTGATCCTGACGTGTGGCCAGGCGCATGATCAACGGTTATCTGCATGCCAGCGATATCCATCACCGCGCCGTCAATGAGTTCCTTAATATCCTCCGGTTCGCTCCACGTTAAGCGGCCGCCGAAAAACTCGCGCGATTCTGCCGATAGTCCGGCCATCGGGTCCGACAACAGGTGACGATCCCCCGAATGAATCCATGCTGGAATGCCTCGAGCCCCACACACCGGCGTGACGGAAAAAGTGTGATCCAAGTGCCCATGGGTCAAGAGCACCGCGACTGGCTTCAGCCGATTATCAGCGATGATCTCATCGAGGTGCGCTGTGACATCGGTGCCAGGATCGACCACAACGCACTCTTGCCCAGGGCCAGTGGCCAGCACATAGCAATTTGTGCCAAAAGCCGCGGCTGGAAAGCCAGCTACGAGCACAGGAACCCTCCGATGGTTCGATCCGTCAATTCCAGGCAAGCCTACCGAGGCAGGCAGGATTGGCTGCAGTCCCACGCGGCTCTAGACTTAGGCCTTGACGGGCAGTTGCGGCTCAAGCTGTAACCGGCATTAAGACGCTCGGTAATTGGGAGGAAAAGTGGCCGGTAGTAGGCGCGAACGCGAGTTGGCTAAGCAAAAACTTCAACGCCAACTCGACAAGCAAGCGGCTACGGCCACCAAGTCCCAGGGCCGAAACATCGCCGTTATCGCCGGAGTTGTCGTGATTGCCTTGATCGTCATTGGAGCCGTTATTGCCAAGGCGAACTCGGGCTCGACCACTGCTAGCAGGCCCACCCCGACCATCTCGAGTGCTCCCGTTGCCTACAAGTGCACCCCGGTTACCAAACTCCAGACGGTGGCCAAGCAATACCCCAATGGGCCCGAAAACATCACTCTTGCCCAAGGTTTAACGCTGGGTGTAAAACTGAAGACCAACTGCGGAGATATCACGATCGACCTTGAATCGCAGAGCGCTCCTGAAAATACCAAGGCCCTGATCTTCCTTGCTAACACTGGCGCCTCTCAGGTGCTCGTGCCTGGTGACCAAAACAGCGGAGTTCGACAGGTCGAGGGCTACTTTGACAACACCGCCTGCCATCGCCTCACCACCGCTGGCATCTATGTCCTGCAATGTGGCGACCCCACTGGTACCGGTGGCGGTGGTCCGGGATTTAAGACAAAAGATGAAAACCTCACCGCATTGGGCACAGGAAGTTCGGTCATCTACCCCAGAGGCATCGTGGCCATGGCCAATGCCGGTCCCAACACCAATGGCAGCCAGTTCTTCATTGTGTACAAGGATTCCCCGCTACCGCCTAATTACACAGTGATTGGCGAAGTCACCAAGGGGCTCAACATCGTCGAATCGATCGCCAAGGGTGGGGTTCAAGGGGGCGGCACGGACGGCAAGCCCAAATTAAGTCTCATTTTGAAAAAGGTTGACTCATTCCAGACCCAAAGCGTCAATAATCCGAAGATAATCGGTGGCAAAGCGGGGTAATTCCCCCGCGCCCGTAGTCTTACCCTGACCAGCAGTTAGGCAAGAGCTACCGACAGAAGTAGAGGACGTTAATGACTGAGGCTCCTTGGGGTCGAGTGGACGATTCGGGCAACGTATATGTCCGAACTCAGGACTCAGAGCGTCTGATTGGCTCCTGGCAAGCAGGCCCCCCTGAGGAAGGCTTGTCCTTTTACCAACGACGCTTTGATGGTCTAGCCGCTGAAGTGACTCTGCTGGAAAAGCGTCTCAAGGCCGGCGGGGTTGACCCAGAAACCGCCATGACTACCGTTGCCCGACTGCGGGAGCAAATCGAAAATGCAGCGGCCGTTGGCGACCTGGCCACGTTGATCAAGCGCCTAGATCAGTCAGTTGCTCTTGTTGACCAGCGCAAGGCTGAAGTCAAGGAACAGCGCAAGGCAGAGAAGGCGCAAGCCCTTGTCAATCGAGAAGCCATTGTGGTTGAGGCCGAGAAACTTGCTCAAACGACGTCGTGGAAATCTTCTGGAGATCGCTTCAAGGTGCTGCTCGATGAATGGAAAAATGCGCCCCGCGTTGACCGCTCCGCCGAACAAGCCATGTGGAAGCGCTTCAGCGCAGCCCGCACCGCATTTGATCGCGCACGTCGTGCACATTTTGCGGCCCTTGATGTTGAACGCGAACAGGCCAAGGTGATCAAGGAACGCCTTGCAACCGAAGCCGAATCACTCAAGGACAGCGCCGACCTGACAGAGACCGCACGCGGTTTCAGGGACTTGATGGCGCAGTGGAAGCGAGCTGGCCGTGCCGGCAAGGGTGATGATGAACTGTTGTGGCTGCGATTCAAGGCAGCTCAAGATGCATTTTTTGCGCGTAAGAACGAGAAAGAGGCCGGCGATGCCATCGAGCAGGCCAGCAATTTGACCGCCAAGCAGGAACTCCTGGTTAAAGCCGAGGCACTTTTGCCTATTACGGAGATCGGACCAGCCAAGGGATCGCTGCGCGAAATTACTCGCCAATGGGAAGCCATCGGTCATGTCCCCCGCGAGGATAAAGCCAAACTTGAACAGCGCCTAAAGAAGGTCGAAGACGCAATCCGTCGCGCCGAAGAAGACCAATGGACCCGTCAGGACCCAGCAGCCAAGGCACGCGCGCAAGATGCGGTGGATCAACTTCTCGCCGCCATCGCCAAGCTTGAAAAGAAGCGAGATGAAGCTGCCAGTAAGAGCAACGAGCGCGGGGTTGCCGATGCCCAAGCATCTATCGATGCTCGCCAAGAATGGCTAGCCCAAGCTCAACAGGCGTTAAACGAATTCAGCCAGTAACGCGGTAGACGTCAAATACTCCCGGCACGCTTCGCACTGTTCGTAGCACCGCATCTAGGTGCATCGGGTCGGCCATTTCGAAAGTAAAGCGGCTCAAAGCAATACGATCCTTTGACGTGCTCACTGAAGCCGACAAGATATTGACATGTTGATCGGACAAGGCTCGAGTCACATCAGAGAGCAGGCGAGCACGATCTAGCGCCTCAACTTGGATATTGACTAAGAACATCGACTGAGCTGTCAGCGCCCACTCAACGTCGACGAAGCGATCCTCTTGGTCCCCCAGCGCATGAATATTTTCAATATTGAAGCAGTCTGCTCGGTGCACGGAGACCCCACTGCCACGGGTGACAAAACCTACGACCTGATCTCCTGGCACCGGCGTACAACAACGCGCCAGCTTGGTCCAGACATCGCTGGCGCCGACTACGTCCACCCCAGATTCACCGCGGGACCGAGAAATCCTCGCCTCAACGGCTGGGAGGTCGGTCTCGGTGAGGTCCTCGGCCAGGGTTTGGGTCCCACCCAGAGCAGCCACTAGGCGTGCAACCACGGTGGATGCTGATACGTGGTTTTCGCCAATGGCCACAAACAGGCCCTGAATATCGCCGTGATGCATTTGGGTAGCAACAGAATCAAGTGCATCGCCGGACATCACACGCAACGGCAGGCCCTCTTTTCGAATCGCCTTGGCAAGCTCGTCGCGACCATGTTCGCTGGCTTCTTCACGACGCTCCTTGGAGAACCACGACTTGATGCGATTCTTTGCCCGTGTACTTCCAACAAAGTTCAGCCAATCTCTAGACGGACCGGCCCCTTCGCCCTTTGACGTGAAAATTTCCACAACATCGCCGTTTTCAAGTACCGACTCCAGCGGCACCAACCGACCATTGACCCGAGCGCCCATACAGCGGTGGCCGATTTCAGTGTGCACCGCATAGGCCATGTCAACAGGCGTGGACCCCACGGGCAGCGCCAGGACATCGCCCTTGGGGGTGAACACAAAGACTTCAGCAGCTCCCAAGTCGTACCGAAGCCCATCAAGGAATTCGCTGGGGTCGGCTGTTTCTTGTTGCCAATCCAGAAGTTGCTTAAGCCAGTACATGTCTGCGGCATCGCGCACTCCGGTGGTGCGGCCATCGGAATCTTCCTTGTACTTCCAATGCGATGCGATGCCGTACTCGGCCCGACGGTGCATGGCATAGGTGCGAATCTGTAGCTCCACCGGCTTGCCCGATGGTCCGATCACGGTCGTATGCAGAGATTCATACATGTTGAACTTCGGCATCGCGATGTAGTCCTTGAAGCGACCAGGTACCGGATTCCACCGCGCATGCACTGCGCCGAGGGCTCCATAACAATCGCGTAGGTCCTCAACCAAAATTCGCACGCCCACGAGATCGTAGATGTCAGTGAAATCGCGTCCCCGAACGATCATCTTTTGATACACCGAGTACAGATGCTTCGGCCGGCCGGTCACAGTGGCCTTAATCCCAGCATCACCTAGGTCGTGACTGACCTGAGCAATCACATCGGCCAAGTATTGATCGCGCTCGGGTGCGCGCTGATCTACCAGCTCTTTGATTTCGTCAAACATCTTTGGATACAACGTCCCAAAGGCAAGATCTTCGAGTTCCCACTTGATCGCATTCATTCCCAAGCGATGAGCAAGTGGGGCATAGATTTCGAGGGTTTCTTGCGCCTTTGCTTCCTGCTTGTCAATGGGAAGAACACCGAGCGTGCGCATGTTGTGCAGGCGATCAGCAAGTTTGATCACCAGGACTCGGATATCTCGCGCCATGGCAACGACCATTTTGCGAACAGTCTCGGCTTGGGCTGCCTTGCCGTAGCGCAACTTGTCCAGCTTGGTTACGCCGTCGACAAGTTCAGCGACCTCATCGCCAAAAGTTTGTCGCAATTCCTCAAGGGAATAGTCCGTATCCTCGACAGTGTCGTGCAGCAGTGCTGCGACCAGCACAGGTACGGGCATCCCCAGATCAGCCAGAATTTCCGCCACCTGAACCGGGTGAGTGATGTAGGGCTCCCCCGATTTTCGGGTTTGTCCGCGATGACTGCCTTCTGCAATCTCAAAGGCCAACTGCAGGTCACGTTGATCGGCTTTGGGGTAATGCTGACGAATGGACTTCGACACGGCCTCAAGTTCAGGGGAGGTAACCGCACTACGACCACGGCGCGTCAAGCGGGTGAGCCTTGAGGCGCTCGAATCGCTGACAGGCAAGGTCACGGAGTCATCAGACATGGCAACCTCCCTGAACACATCCTAGAAGGTCACACCGGCCAGCGCCCATGCACAAGTCAGATCAGCGACGCTTCTTGGACCGAGACTTCCGTGCTGGCTGCTGACGCTTTCCGGCTGCTTGAGCAGGTGCCGATGCAACCGCTGCTACCGGTTCCCCGGGTGTGGTTGCTGCTGTGCTCTTGGCCTTCTTGTCTGCTTTCGGTCCGGCTGCTTGCTTTTGTTCGACCCGACGAGCAAGAGCCTGCATCGCCGGCTCGCGCTCTTTGAAGTCAGTAAGCAGTGGTGTGGCGATGAAAATGGAACTGTAAGTACCAGCAGCGATTCCAACGAACAAAGCGACACCGAGTTCTTGGAGCGTTCCTGCTCCCAAGAGTCCAACAGCACCGATCAAGATCGCAACCACGGGTAGCAAGGCCACCACCGAAGTATTGATGGACCGAACCAAGGTTTGATTAACAGCCAGATTGGCCGCTTGGCTATAGGTCATCCGGCTGCTACCGGCAAGGCCCTTGGTGTTTTCCCGAACCTTGTCGAAGACCACCACGGTGTCATAAAGGGAATAACCCAAAATCGTGAGCACTCCAATGACGGTAGCTGGTGTGACTTCAAGACCGAGCAACGAATACACCCCGACCGTGATCAAGACGTCGTGAATCAGCGCCACCAAAGCAGCCATGGCCATCTTGAACTCAAAGTAAATACTGAGGAAGATCACGACCAAGATCAAGAACACCACTAAGCCTGTAACAGCCTTCTTAGTGATCTCAGATCCCCAGGACGGACCAACGAACTGGACCGTAACCGTGTCTTCTTTGACCGAGAGTGTTTTGCTCAAAGACGTAACTGCCTTGTTTCGCTCAGACTCGGTCAGTGCTTCGGTTTGAATCCGAAACTTGTTGCCATTGATCCGCTGCACAACGGCGTTGTTCACGCCTGCCTTGGTCATGGCTGTGCGCGCCTGTTCAATCGTGCCTTGTTGCGCCTCAACCTGGAAGACAGTTCCTCCGGTGAACTCAACCCCAAAATTCAGGCCACGAATACCCAATGAGAGAGCGCAGATCACGACGATGAGTCCACTGATGGCATACCAGCGACGTCGGCGTGCAATGAAGTCATATTGCAACTGACCGCGGTAAAGGCGGTTACCCAAATCACCAAGGCGAGACATCAGACCTCCTCAGAGCTGGCAGTGACAGCGGCTTGTGTCTGGGCAGGTTCTGGAACATCAACACCCAATCTGCGTGGATCAACACCGGACAAGCTATTGCCCTGGGCGAAGAACGGACGGTTAGCCAAGATCGCGATCAACGGTCGCGTGAAGGTGAACACCACGACAATGTCAATGATGGTGGTCAGTCCTAGAACGAACGCAAATCCTCGCACATTGCCAACCGATACGAAGTAGAGCACTCCGGCAGCCAGCAGGGACACAAAGTCGGCAGCCAAGATCGTCCGACGAGCCCTCAACCAACCTGACTCAACGGCCACTCGCAACGACTTGCGATCTCGTACTTCATCGCGAATTCGTTCGAAGTAGACAATGAACGAGTCGGCGGTAATACCGATGGCGACAATGGCGCCAGCAACACCGGCAAGCGTCAAAGTGAAACCAATCGTTCGGCCCAGCAGGACGAACAAGGTGTAGGTAAGGAATCCCGCCACCGCAAGGCTGGCAACAGCAACCAATCCCAATGCGCGGTAGTAGAGCAACAAGTACACGACCACGAGCAGCAGACCAAGGCCACCGGCGATCAATCCGGCCTTGAGTTGGTCTTGTCCAAGTGTGGCCGAGACTGAGTCAATGGATTGAATATCGAAGGCCACCGGGAGTGCACCGAACTTCAACACGTTGGCCAGGTCGGTCGCCGACTGTTGGGTGAACTTGCCAGAGATCTCAGCACGCCCACCGGTAATGGCTTCATTCACTGATGGAGCCGAAACCACAAGCCCGTCCAAAACAATGGCGAACTGGTTCTGCGGAGCCTTTTGACTGGTCAAACTTTGGGTGGTCTCGGCAAACTGCTTGGTTCCGGTTCCATCAAAGGACAGGTTGACGATCCACTCGCCCACCCCCTGTTGGCGCAACGTAGCCGAAGCATCAGAGATGTTCTCGCCCTTGACCGCAGTCTTGGACAGCAAATACTTGGCCTCGCCTTGCTGCGAACAGGTAATCAAGTACTGGTTGGGGTCATCGGGCTTAGTACTTACGCGCGTTTTGGGGTTGGTGCAATCCAACGCCACAAATTGCGCCTGGAAGGCCGCCGATGGCGATGAGGTCTGGATCGGAAGCGGCTTGACCTTCACCGTCTTGCCCTTGACCTTGGTTGGCGTGCCAGCTGCTTCTTCAATCACGGGACGGAAGTTCAGTTGCGCGGTTTGACCGACCAGGTCAACGATGCGCTTTTGATTAACACCTGGGATTGACACAACCACGATGGAGTTAGCGCCATTGCCCTGCGTCGTAACCTCAGCTTCTGCAACACCGAGACTGTTAACACGTTGACGAATGATTTGAACAGCTTGATCAATCTGGTCTTGGGTAAATGATCCCTGCGCCACATTGGGCTTCAACGTGACCGAGGTGCCACCGCGAAGGTCCAGACCAAGGTTGGGGGTCAACGATTCGTTAGCCAAGGGCCAGAGCAACCACGCCGCAAGCGCCAATAAAACGGCGGCGAGAATGCCTAGAGTTCTTGACGGACGATAAGCAGAGGAAGCCACGCTCGCCATCCTTATGGGGACACCTGCCCACGCGCTACTTGCGCAGGGGGATGCCAAGTATCGCCGACCGCCCTACCAATAGGTAGCGGTAGGTCAGATTCGGCGCGTCATTGAGACTCAAATAGCGAAAAATCGGGCGTGGGAGCAGGTGGGGTGCGCCCAAGATGCACCCATGCAGCCGGCGTAGCCACCCGGCCTCGAGAGGTGCGCGCCAACAGGCCCGAGCGCACCAGGAACGGTTCGGCGACCTCTTCGACCGTCTCACGCTCTTCCCCAACGGCCACAGCCAAGGTCGATAGCCCCACCGGTCCGCCAGCGAAGGAATCAATCAGGGCAGTAAGTACTAAACGGTCAAGGCGGTCCAGACCTATCTCGTCAACGTCAAAGAGCTCCAATGCCTGCTGCGTCACCGTTTGACTAATGCGAGAATCCGCATGCACTTGTGCATAGTCACGCACTCGACGCAGTAACCGGTTGGCGATGCGCGGAGTTCCACGGCTTCGGGTGGAAATCTCCACCACTGATGAGTCGTCAATGTCTACATTGAGCAGGCCAGCTGAGCGAACGATGATCGATGACAAGTCTGCTGGTTCATAAAAGTCAAGCTGCGCAGTAAAACCGAACCGGTCTCGCAATGGTGCTGGCAATAATCCCGATCGGGTCGTCGCGCCGATGAGCGTAAAGCGCGGTACGTCAAGCGGGATGCTTGTTGAACCTGGCCCTTTGCCGACCACGATGTCCACTCGGAAGTCCTCCATCGCCATGTAGAGCATTTCCTCAGCAGTTCGAGCCATGCGATGGATCTCGTCAACAAAGAGAACTTCACCTTCACGAATATCGGACAGCAGCGCCGCGAGATCTCCTGCGTTCTGCAAGGCAGGACCACTGGTGATCCGCAGCGGCATACCCATCTCCTGGGCCACGATCATGGCCAAGGTGGTCTTACCCAGGCCAGGAGGACCAGCGAACAACACGTGATCAGCCGTTCCCCCACGGGCCAGAGCCGCTTGCAAGACCAGCGCTAGTTGATCGCGCACTCGCTGTTGACCGACAAACTCCTGCAAACTTTTCGGACGCAGTGCAGATTCAGCCGCACGTTCAATCGGGTCAGCTTGAGCGGTGACAAAGTCTTCATCCATTAGCGCTTCAACTCCTGTAAAGCGGCGCGCAAGAGTTCTGGCACAGATTGCTCGCCGGATCGCTTAGCTGACTCCACCGCACCACGGGCGTCCTTGTTGTTCCAACCCAAACCAACAAGGGCTTCAATGACTTGGTCTTCGTCAGGGTGAGCAGTGGTTGGCTTGCCACCTACCGGACTCAGTGCTGGACCGAGTCGATCCCGCAGCTCGAGCACAATCTTTTCTGCGCCCTTTTTGCCAATTCCAGGAACTGCTGTCAACATTGCGTGATCGGCGCCACCAATGGCATGGCGTAGTTGATCAGGGGAATACACCGCCAGCATCGCCAACGCTAATCTGGGACCGACCCCGCTTGCAGTCTGCAAAATCTCAAACGTGCGCCGCTCATCAGATGAGGAAAAGCCATACAGCGTAAGGGATTCCTCACGCACTACAAGGGTGGTGTGTAAACACGCTGGGGTTCCTACCCGAAGCTCCGCCAAGGTATTGGGGGCCGTGTTCACCACCAGACCCACTCCGCCGACTTCAACGACCACGCAGTCAAGGCGAACATCAGCAACGATGCCGGAAACGGTTGCGATCATTTGGTGGCCCTGACTGCAGCTTGAAGTCTTTCCTGAGCCGGACTTCGCCAGAGATGACAAATAGCTAGCGCCAGTGCATCGGCTGCATCAGCTGGACTCGGCGGTGCATCAAGTCGAAGCAATCGCGCCACCATGGCGCCGACTTGAGCCTTGTTTGCTCGACCAGATCCCGACACTGCGGCTTTGACCTCACTGGGCGTGTGTAGCGCAACGGGGATACCGGCCCGAGCCGCAGCCAACAGTGCCACCGCACCAGCTTGAGCGGTGCCCATCACGGTGCTGACATTGTGCTGACTAAAAACTCGTTCCACAGCAATGGCATCGGGTTGATATTTCTCAATCCAAAGGTGCAACTCATCGGCAACCACGAGCAAGCGTTGTTCCAAGGCCATGGACGCACTAGTGGTGATGACCCCCACGTCCACCAGAGCCAAGGACCGGTCTGGGCGTGCCTGAACCACGCCGACTCCACAGCGGGTCAAACCTGGATCTACGCCTAGAACACGCACGATAAGCCCTTTCGATCCGAACAGGTGTTCGGATGAACGTTAGCCTGCCGCGGCCTCAAGTACCTCATCCGACACGTCAAAATTGGCCCAAACGTTCTGGACATCGTCGCTGTCCTCAAGGGCATCAATCAGGCGGAAGATCTGCCTAGCACCGTCCTCATCCAGCTCGATGCTCACCGAGGGCAGGAAGGTGGGATCTGCCGAGTCGTAGTCAATGCCGGCATTAACTAGCGCGGTACGCACCGCCACCAGATCGCTTGCCTCTGAGATGACTTCATACTGATCGCCAAGGTCAACGACTTCTTCCGCGCCGGCGTCAAGGACAGCCAGCAAAATGTCGTCTTCGCTTAGCGATTCTTTGGGAACGATAACCACGCCCTTGCGATTGAACAAGTAGGACACCGAGCCAGGGTCGGCCATCGATCCACCGTTACGAGTCATGGCGACCCGAACATCGGAGGCCGCACGATTGCGATTATCGGTAAGGCACTCGATGAGAACAGCAACACCGTTGGGTCCGTATCCCTCATACATGATGGTTTGCCATTCAGCACCACCTGCCTCAACGCCGGATCCACGCTTGAGTGCTCGATCAATGTTGTCGTTCGGAACCGAATTCTTCTTGGCCTTTTGAACCGCGTCATACAAGGTCGGGTTGCCATTGATGTCCGGACCACCCACGCGAACCGCAACCTCAATGTTCTTAATTAACTTCGCGAATAGCTTGCTGCGCTTGGCATCGACAACTGCCTTCTTGTGTTTGGTTGTCGCCCATTTGGAATGGCCACTCATGACTGCCCCTTCACCCTGCGTACAAAAAGTTCATGAAGTCGCGTATCGGTGGTCAGCTCTGGATGGAAGCTACACACCATCAACGCGCCTTGCGATGCAGCCACAATCCTACCCTCGGCCGGCCCATCTGAGACCGTGGCGAGGACTTCAACGTTGGGTCCAATGGCCTCAATCCAGGGGGCACGGATGAAGACTGCATGCATCTTCTCCCCCGCAATGCCCTCAACTGCCACTTGCGTTTCAAAAGAATCAACTTGGCGACCAAAGGCGTTGCGACGAACGGTGATGTCCATCCCGCCAAAGGTTTCTTGATCTGCTTCGCCATCAAGAATGCGATCAGCCAGCAAAATCATCCCAGCACAGGATCCAAAGCACGGCATGTTGTTGGCGATCCGCTCACGAATTGGATCCGCGAGTAAAAAGGTTGTCGCCAACCGAGCAATGGTGGTGGATTCACCACCGGGCAATATCAATGCGTCAACCGAGTCAAGTTCTTCGGGGGTGCGTACTTCGCGAACACTTTCGCCAAGACTTGCTACCGCGCGAACGTGTTCTGCTACATCACCTTGGAGTGCGAGAACTCCAATGACCGGACTCACCAGCCGCGGTCGGCGAAACGCTGGTCCGTGGGCAAGGTCGAAATGTTGATTCCCACCATCGCCTCACCCAAGCCACGAGAGACCTTCGCGATAACGTCAGGGTCGTTGTAAAAAGTGGTTGCCTTAACGATTGCTTCGGCGCGCTTGACCGGGTCCCCCGACTTGAAGATTCCCGAGCCCACGAAAACTCCCTGAGCTCCCAGTTGCATCATCATGGCCGCGTCAGCTGGGGTGGCAATTCCTCCCGCAGTAAAGAGCACCACGGGCAAGGCTGCCTTCTCGGCCACCTCTTGAACCAATCCAACTGGTGCGCGCAGTTCCTTGGCTGCAACAAAAAGTTCGTCCTCATCCAAAGTGCTTAGTCGGCGGATGTCGTTAAGAATTTGGCGCATATGACGGGTGGCCTCAACGACATTTCCTGTGCCGGCCTCACCCTTTGAACGAATCATGGCCGCACCTTCACCGATGCGCCGAAGGGCTTCACCTAGGTCGGTGGCTCCGCAAACAAAGGGAACCGTGAAGTTCCACTTATTGATGTGATTGACCTCATCTGCCGGCGTGAGCACTTCCGATTCGTCGATGTAGTCCACGCCAAGTGATTGAAGGACTTGGGCCTCAACAAAGTGACCAATTCGCGCCTTTGCCATCACCGGGATGGACACTGCTTCGATGATGGACTCGATCATGTCTGGATCAGACATCCGAGCTACGCCCCCGTCGCGACGAATGTCGGCCGGAACGCGCTCAAGGGCCATGACTGCTACCGCACCAGCATCTTGGGCAATGCGCGCTTGCTGCGCGTCAATAACGTCCATGATGACGCCACCCTTGAGCATGTCTGCCATACCGCGCTTGACGGCGCTGGTGCCGGTGGTTCCTTGATTCTCAGTCACGTTCAAACCTCAACAGTTGATGGCCCTAGGTGTCCATCGTAGGCGATGGCGCAATGGGCAAATTCAGGAGTCTGACGTTGGAGCCTTAACGCGAACGATGCGCGAAACCAGTCGGTTGAGCCAGGTTAATGTCAATAAACTCCGGCCACGGGGCGCGTCCTTGTAGGTGCAGGAACCGCACGATTGCTCGTCGCCTCATCTTTTGGCACTGGGCAACCGCGTCGGCATGAAAGCCCTTGGCTAGTTCAACTCTGCGAGTGGTCGAATCGAGCTCTTCCATCAACTCGGAACCCCCGCCTATGGCCGCATACTCCATGACACTTTGCTCAAAGGGCAAAGCCGCCTGCAGGGCTTTTGTCAATTCACCTTCAGCTTCGTTTCGTCCAGCTTGCTCGAGTCGCTGAGCTCGGTGATCCTTCTCCAGATCTGTTTCGCCAAAATCTCGGGCTGCATGAGCGAAGCCATCGATGGTTATACGAGCAGCTGGATCAAGGGGCCCGTCCATGGCTGCCAGCTCGATGGCTTCGCTCGCTCGGCGCAAGAGTTGCGCGCGAAGTGCTGCTTCGGCGCGATCGACTCTGATGTGTAAACGGTCCAGGCGCCCGGCCAGCTGACTCAAATACACACCAATGATTACCGCGGCAAGTAATGCCCAGGTAGACCAGTTCACGATGACTCACCCCTGCCCCAAAGTTTTGCTCGACCAAGTGCGGTTGCACCTACATCTTCGCGAACAACCTCACCGGGCACATAAACCGTGTCATAAATTTCTATGACTTCATTGACCACCGCATTCCAATCGTAGTAATACGCCCGATCGCGACCGTGATGAGCAATGCGCTCTCGGACAGCCTTGTCCGTCAATAATTCAATGACTTCACGTGCTAATGCTTCAAAGTCCTCATTGGGGAAAAGGCGCCCAGCGCCATCGTCTCCCAGCACCTTGACGAAGGCTTCAAGGTCGCTTGCCACCACGCACGCACCGGCAGCCATGGCCTCAAGCAAAATAATTCCGAAACTCTCTCCGCCGGTGTTGGGGGCAACAAATACGTTGCTTCGACGAAGCAGAGCAGCCTTTTGCCCATCAGATATTCGACCCATTAAATGGATGCGCCCATGGAGTGAGCGCGGGACTAACTTCAGGGCAGAATCCACATCACCTGGCCCGGCAACGTAAAACACCGCCTCGGGTCGCTCTCGC
>Ga0114958_10000935_pt1 | contig 23982 bp, 16 predicted proteins | sample C_130208_EF_Meta_FD_89577 | JGI IMG/M metagenome (GOLD analysis project Ga0114958, IMG submission 89577) | Freshwater microbial communities from Lake Croche, Canada to study carbon cycling - C_130208_EF_MetaG | ecosystem: Environmental > Aquatic > Freshwater > Lake | place: Lake Croche, Canada... | reverse complement strand
TGTCTAAAAAGCTTGGGGCTTTTGGGGTAAATTCTAAGCTTGTTTCTTTAGCCAAAAAATTGCAAAATACGGCGCAGGCGCTATTGATTCCTATGAAAGCGTATGATTTCTCAGCGGCCTCAGAGTCCAATTTAGCGGCGGCGAATACTCCTTTTTGTTCTGTGTATCCTTTGTCGAGCGATGCGCCGGCCTTGCAGGCAGATTTTTACGTGAGTAAAAAATTTGAGAGAAAGACCTTGGAAAATTTAGCTAAGGTATCTGAGCAGTTAGTTGGCTTGAATCTCTCAAAAATGCCATTGAAAGATGCGGAAATAAGTTTAATTACGAAGTTCCCAAATTTAGAAAAGTTGATTTTGAACTTTACTGAAATTACTGGAAAGACCTTGGGGGAATTATCGGCTTGCCAGCATTTGACCTCATTGGCTGTGTCAGGTACGAAAGTAAATAAGGAGGTATTGGTGAATCTATTAGGGAAAATACCTACGTTGAAAGAGGTATTTATTTGGAATACGGGGGTCGGTTTAGACCAAGTCGCCGGCATTCAAGCGCAGTTTCCGAAGGTAAAAATCCAATCAGGGTATGTGCCTAAGGATGAGCAATTGCAGATTAATCCGCCGATTTTAGTGACTGAGAATTTTATATTAAGGCCTAACGAAGATTTTGTTTTTAAGCACACCTTAAAGGATGTGACTTTTCATTATACCTTAAATGATTCTACGCCAGATAGTTTAGGAGCATTAGTTTCAAGGGGTCCGCTGAAAATAGAAAAATATTCAAAGGTCAAAGTGATGGCAACGAAACCGGGTTGGTTGGCCAGCCGTGTCTTGGAATATAAAGTGTATAAATCAGCCTTTATTCCGGATTCGATTTATTTACTTAGTAAACCTGATCCAAAATATCCTGCTAAAGGGGGATATACCTTAAAGGATTTTGTTCAAGGCGCTCGGGAGACGGGTCGGCGCAGTGAATTGCCTGATTATACTTGGTTAGGATTTTTCAACAGCGATTTAGAAGCCTTGTTTGAATTTAAAAAACCTATTTCACCTAAGGGAATTACTTTTTCATATTTGAGAAAAACAGATTCGGATGTGTTTCCTCCGGTAAGTATTGAGGTGTTTGCGGGCAATAGCCCGAATGCATTAACTCGCGTAGCTCTGGTGAAACCAGAGAAACCAGAAAAGCGAAATGGCCATACACAAATGGGGCAGGATATACCACTTAAACCAGGGAGTTATACATATTATAAGATAAAAGCACTTTCACTTAGACGCTTGCCTAAATATCTACTTAAAGACGATAAGAAAGAAGAGGTTGTGAACAAGGGAAAGCCTGCTTGGCTCCGTGTGGATGAAATATTATTTTATTAAATTTAAAAACATCATAAAAAACTAAGAATGAAAAGAACGCTATACGTCCTTTGCCTGCTATTGGCAAGCGTCCCAACTTGGGCTCAAAAAAAGAAAGCCATCGATCCGGTGGAACAAATGAAAAGCAAAGTTTTGCAACTCGTCCAAGGTAAAGAAAAGAATGTCCAAGAAATGGTGGATATGGTTTTTAGTTTTGGGGAACTGGGTTTTCAGGAAGTTGAAACGTCTAAATATTTGACTGGAATTTTAGAAAAAAACGGATTTAAGGTTGATAAAGGAACCTCTGGAATTCCGACGGCCTGGATGGCTTCATGGGGTTCAGGTTCGCCGGTCATCGCATTAGGATCTGACATCGACTGTATTCCCAAAGCCTCGCAAAAACCGGGGGTAGCCTATCGGGCACCGATGGTCGATGGAGCACCCGGACATGGGGAAGGACATAATTCGGGCCAAGCGGTCATCATTTACGCAGCCATCGCCGTGAAACAAATCATGGAAGAAAATCATTTGCCGGGAACCTTGGTCATTTGGCCTGGGGTAGCTGAGGAATTAGTTGCGAGCAAGGCATGGTATATCCGGGATGGTTTTTTCAAGCAAGTGGACGCCTGTATTTTTACCCATGTCAGCAGCGATTTTACCTCGGAATATGGGGATAATGGCGGCAATGGTTTAGTCAGTGTGCAATTCGATTTCGAAGGGGATGCGGCCCATGCAGCCGGTGCGCCTTGGCGAGGAAAAAGTGCCTTGGATGCGGTGGAATTGATGGACATCGGTTGGAATTTCAAACGCGAACACCTAAAACCTACCCAGCGCTCGCATTATGTGATTCCGGATGGGGGGGACCAACCGAACGTTGTCCCTTCCAAAGCCTCCGTTTGGTATTATTTCCGTGAAAGAACCTACGAGGATATTTTGAAGAATTTCAAAGCCGGCATTAAAATCGCCGAAGGCGCCGCCATGATGACCGACACCAAAATGACTTACCAAATGCTAGGAACGGCATGGCCCGGACATTTTAATAAACCGATGGCGGAAGCGATGTTCAAAAATATTCAGCGCGTAGGCATGCCAACCTGGTCCGAAGATGACGAAAAATTAGCCTTTGCCGTTCAAAAACTTCTCGAAGCTCCAGCCAAGGATAACCTCGGAAAACCAATTAACGGCATGAAAAAAACGTTAGATACGCTGAAAGGTTCGGTACAATTTTCATGGGGCGGTGGCTCGGATGATATTGCCGATATCTCTTGGAATGTCCCTACGATCGTATTGCGCTATCCAGCTAATATCCATGGAACCAAAGGCCATCACTGGGGCGATGCGATCGCCATGGCGACGCCGATTGCGCACAAAGGTACCTTGGCCGGAGCGAAAGCAACCGCTTTGACCCTCGTGGATATGTTCACAAATCCAACGATCATTTTGAAAGCGAAAGAGTATTTCACAAACGTCCAAACGAAGGATCAAAAATACATTCCTTTCATCACCGAAAAAGATCCTGCACCCATTCATTTGAACAAAGAAATCATGGAACAGTACCGCGATAAAATGCGGCCTTTTTATTACGATCCGAGTAAATATTCCACCTATTTAGAACAATTAGGGATTAAATATCCAACCTTATCCAAATAGCCGACATGAAAAAATATACACTTTTATTTATCTGCCTTTCTTTTTTTTCCCTCGCGCAGACAATTCCTACGCCAAAATCTCATTTTGGTTTCGCGATCGGTGATAATTACCATTTAGCCACCTTTACCCAAACAGAGGCTTATTTGAAAAAAATAGCCGCTGTTTCCCCCCGCATGAAATTGCAATCCATCGGGAAAACCGAAGAGGGCCGTAACCAATATATGGTTATCGTTTCCGATCCGGCCAACTTGAAAAATTTGGCCAAATACAAATCCATTTCCCAAAAAATGGCCCGTGCTGAAGGTATTTCAGAAAGCGAGGCGAGTCAATTAGCCAAAGAAGGTAAGGCAGTCGTGTGGATCGATGGCGGCTTACATGCCACCGAAACGGTAGGAATTCATCAATGGATCGAAACGATGTATCAGTTTTTGACTCGTAGTGATGAAGAAACCCAGCGCATCTTAAAAAATACCATCATCTTGTTTGTCCATGCAAATCCGGATGGTCAGGAATTGGTTTCCTCTTGGTACATGCGGAATGCAGATACCCTAAAACGCTCCTATGCGAATTTACCTCGTTTGTATCAAAAGTACATCGGGCATGATAATAACCGGGATTTTTACATGATGAACATGAGCGAGTCCAAGAACATGAGTCGCCAGCAATACATCGAGTGGATGCCTCAATTCCTCTATAATCACCACCAAACCGGCCCGCAAGGTACCGTGGTGGCCGGGCCGCCTTATCGCGATCCCTTTAATTATGTCTATGATCCATTATTAATTACCGGAATCGATGCCTTAGGGGCGGCGATGAGCAGTCGGCTAAACGCCGAAGGTAAACCCGGCTATACCATGAAAGGCGGCTCAGTCTATTCTACTTGGTGGAATGGGGGCTTGCGGACTACGGCCTATTACCACAATATCGTGGGGGTTTTAACCGAAATCATCGGAAGCCCTACGCCGATGAAAATCCCATTGGTTCCGCAACGCCTGATTCCGAATAGCGGTTTACCCTTCCCGATTAGCCCTCAAAAATGGCTATTCCGTAATTCCATCGACTATTCGATTTCGATGAATTATGCCGTATTAAATCATGCGGCGCGCTACAAAGACGAGTTGCTCATGAACATTTACAAGATGGGTCGTAAATCGATCGAAAATGGTTCCAAAGATTACTGGACCCTTTCGCCCAAAAAGGTAGAATCGATCCAAGAATTATATCGCAGCGATATCAAAAACCCAGAGGCGCGCATTGATACCCTGCCTTTGGCTTATTTTGCTAAGATTTATCAAAATCCGACTTTGCGAGATCCAAGGGCTTATGTCATTCCAGCCGATCAAACGACTTCAGCCGTGGCATTTATCAATATTTTGATTCAAAGTGGGATTCGGATTGAGAAGGCAAAAACCGCTTTTGAGATCGCTGGGAAAAAATATCCCGCGGGTTCTTATGTGGTGAAAACGAATCAAGCGTTCCGTCCACATGTATTGGACATGTTTGAACCACAAGATCATCCCAATGATTTTCTGTATCCGGGTGGACCTCCCGTGCGTCCATACGATGCGGCGGGTTGGACCCCGGCCTTCACGATGGGGGTGAAATTTGATCGGATTCTGGAGGCGCTTGACGGGCCTTTTGAGACATTGCCTTATGGGGTTTTGGAAAAATCGGCAGGAGGATTTCCAGCGGGTACTTTTGCCTATTATGGTTTTTCTACCCAGGATAATGCTTCCTTTACCCTCGTAAATGAGGCCTTGCAGGCGGGATTAGAGATCACCAAAAACAAGGATCATTTTGTGATTAAATTTTCGGAGGTGGCGAAGAAATTATTAGCAGATGCTGCGGTGAAATATGGCATTCAGGTACAGGGTTTGTCGGCGAGTTCGGCGACGCTTTCGGTGAAGACACGTCGGATTGCTTTATGGGATACGTATGGTGGATCGATGTCGGCCGGTTGGGTGCGGTGGATTTTGGAACAACATCATTTTAAATTCAGTATGTTGTACGCCAAAGAAATCGATTTAGGGAATTTGAAATCCAAATACGATGTCATCGTGTTCATGGGTGGAGCCATCCCAGGTTTAAAAGGACAAGCAGTGAATCGAGATGAGTATGAAAAAGAACCGAATGAAGCTGAAATTCCCGCTGAATACCATGCCCAATTAGGTAAGATTAGCGAGAAATCCATTCCTTCCTTAAAGGCATTTTTAGAAGCAGGAGGAGACATTGTGACGATCGGTTCGAGTGCAAATTTGGCCTATCATTTAGGATTGCCAGTTCGGAATGCCTTAGTAGAAATGGTGGCAGGCAAAGAGCGGAATTTACCGGGTGAGAAATTTTACATTCCGGGAAGTGTGATGCAGGTGGCGGTGGATCCGGATACGCGGGCAAACTGGGGGATGTCGACGAAGACGGATGTTTATTTTAGTATGAGTCCGGTGTTCAAATTGCAGCCGGATGCGATAGCCCAACAGGTCTTGAAACCTTTGGCATGGTATGCAACCGACAAAACCTTGCGAAGTGGTTGGGCCTATGGTCAAGCCTATTTGCAAGATGGTGTGGCGGCATTTGAGGCAAAAGTGGGGGCTGGTAAATTATTTGTGTATGGGCCAGAAATTACTTTTCGGGGACAGACGCATAGTACGTTTAAGTTGTTGTTTAATCAATTGTATCAATAAAGAAGAAAACAAGGCATAAAATTTAATATGAAATTATAGGTCGAAGCGATTAGTTTTGCAAGTGATCAAATTTTATAACAAAAAGCTTTTCAAAATCCGCCCATGAAAAAAATACTTGCTTATCTCTTTGCTGGCCTATTGGCGATACTATGTCTGATTGGAATCGTCTTTTTCGAAAAGGATGTTCCTTTGGCTGATTTGAAACCGCTTTATACGAATGCGCAATCCCATTTTATACCCATCATGGGCATGAACGTCCATGTGCGCGATGAGGGTTCGGCCACGGATTCGATTCCTTTGATTTTATTGCATGGAATGTCCTCTTCGCTGAATACCTGGGACAGTGTAGCTTATTTTTTAAAAGACCAAAGAAGGGTGATTAGCGTGGATTTGCCGGGTTTTGGGATGACGGGTCCGAATCCAGAAAATGTGTATAATTTCAAGGTTTATAATCAGTTTTTAGATTCCTTGACGGCCAAAATGGGCATCAGCCGATTCGTTCTCGCAGGCAATTCCATGGGGGGCGCAATTTCGTGGAATTATGCGGTGACGCATCCGAACCGCTTGAAGCAATTAGTGCTCATCGATGCGGCAGGATATCCGAAAACAAAGGAAAAGGGTAGTTTGGGATTTTTAATTGCTTCCACGCCGGTGTTAAATAATTTATTGCTCTATTTTACGCCCAAAACGCTGGTTCGCAAAAGCTTGGAATCGATCTATTTTGATCAATCCCGAGTGACAGATGCGCAGGTGACTCGTTTTCATGACATTGTGGTACGCGAGGGAAATCGGGCGGCGGCTTTGGAAATATTCAAACATGGATTTGGAAAACCAGACGTTCAAATTAGTTCGGTTAAAGTTCCTACCTTGATTTTGTGGGGGGATCATGATTTCGTAATCGATGTATCCAATGCCGATCGCTTTGAAAAAGATATCGCAGGTAGTAAAAAAGTTATTTTCCCGAATGTGGGCCATGTACCCATGGAAGAAATACCTCAGCGTGTAGCTCAAGAAATCAAAACCTTTATCCAGCCTTAATATGTACCGCTATCTCCTCCTTTTCCTTTTCTTAAGCCTTCAGATTTCGGCACAAAACAAGAAATTTAGCTTTATTGCCTTTGGCGATATGCCATATCATGTGCCTGAGGATTATCCCAAATTCGAACGGGTAATTCAGCGGATTAATCAAGAAAAACCAGCATTTACGGTCCATGTGGGTGATTTTAAATCGGGTTCATCGCTATGCACAAATGAATATTTTGAGCGGATGCGGACCTATTTCACGACCTTCGAACAGGCTATGGTCTATACGCCAGGGGATAATGAATGGACGGATTGTGATCGAAAATTGGCCGGAGAATATGTGCCGGAGGAGCGATTGGCCGTGTTGCGTAAGCTATTTTTTGCGAAGCCTGTGAGTTTCGGAAAAAAGCAAATGAAGCTATTTTCTCAGTCGCAAATGCCTGGTTTTGAGACCTATGTGGAAAACAATGCCTGGACCCATGAAGGGATTCAGTTTGCTACTATTCATTTAGTGGGTTCGAATAATCATTTTAAAACAGATTCGGTAGCTAATTTGGAATTTGTTGCGCGCGAGAAGGCCAATTTAGCTTGGTTGGATTATTTATTTGCCAAAGCCGAAAATCAAAAGGCCATCGTGTTGGTAACCCAAGCCGATATGTTTTTCACTGGTGTGAAACCTACGAAAGGTTTTGAACAGGTTCTTGACAAATTAAGGAACTTGAGTCAGGCGTATAAGAAGCCTGTTTTGTTGGTAAACGGAGATTCGCATCGCTTTATTACGGATAAGCCTTTGTTGATCAATAATCAAAAAGTCACTTTAATGAATTTCACCCGCGTTCAGGTTTTCGGCGATGGGGAAATGGCCGCTGTGCGAATTACCTATGATCCGAAGGCCTCGCAATTGTTCGTGGTGGAGCAATTGATGATCGACTAATTTTTTACTAGCTTTTGGAAAGTCTTAGATTAATACACCTTCTCTAACCACCCTGCCGTTTTCAGAAATACATCCGGCAGGCTTTTTTTCATTTCATGGGTTTCGTTTGGGTACAAAACGATTTCGGTTTTGATGCCGTTCTCGAGTAGTTTTTGGTGTAAATTTTTTGCCTGATGCACGTCGACTAGCTCATCGTTTTCGCCATGAAAAATGATGGTCGGAATCTTATTTTTCTTGGTAATGTACTGGATGGGGCTGGCTTCTTTGGCGATGACTGCATCGGCATTTGGATTGCCGAGGAAGTAAGAGATGGTGGCGTCGGCGATGCCTTGTCGGCCGCGCACTACGGGATCCGCTAAATCCGTAGGCCCTACGATGTCCACGATGGTTTTGATCCAATGCTTCGGGTCCTGGCTAAAGCCTTGCATTAAGGCTAAATGAGCGCCGGCGGAGGCACCGATGAGCGCGAAGGAATTTTTCTTGTAACCTAGACTATCTGCCTTTTTCGATAAATATTGGAGGGCTTTACTCACATCTTCTTGTTGGGTCGGGTATTTATTTCCATCTTTTTTGACATAGCGGTAATTGATGGAGGCCATGGCATAGGATTTTTGACCGACTAATAATTCGATCAAAGGCTGCGGCAACTGGCTTTTGCTTCCTTTCGTCCAAAACCCACCGTGGATAAATACGACCATTTTTGTTTTTTGGGAATGATTTTTGGGAAGATATATGTCGACTAGATTTCGTTGGTCCGGCGCTGTCCCATAAGCGATATTCGGAAGGCTTAGATAGGATTTTTCGCCTTGCTGGGATTGAGAGTAAGCGGGTGAATAGCTGAATACTAAAAGGCCAAGGAGAAAGGAAATATGAAATTTCATCGAGGAATATGTTTTGTTGGTCGGTAAAAATACTGAATAAATAAAAATTCCCTTACCTTCGACCGTTTAATTTGCTGTCGACTTATATGAAAAAATATTCCCCTATTTTTTGCCTTTTGTTCTTGCTTGCCCCTCGTTTTCTTTGGGGTCAAACCTCCTCCGTAACAGTTTCGGGTGTCGTAGCAGATCAAACAAGCCATTCCGCGATAGGCTATGTCAATATCATTATCAAAAAAGCCACGGATAGTTCCTTCGTAACCGGCAGCATCAGCGGAGAAGATGGTCGATTTAAGCTCGTGGTGAAACCTGGCCGATATATAATACAAGTCAGTTTTACTGGATATGTAACCCGGAAAATACCCCTGTTTGTGGGTAGCCTTTCGGAGTTTTTGGATTTATCTACGATTGAAATTCAGTCATCAATCAAAGAATTAGCTGAAATAACCGTTTCTGCCCAAAGGGATGAACTAGATACCAAAATGGATAAAAAATCCTTTGCTGTGGATAATAACATAGCCCAAGCCGGCGGATCCGTCCTCCAAGTCATGCAAAATTTACCCGGTGTGACGATCCAAGAAGGAAAAATTAATCTACGTGGAAGTAGCCAAGTGGCGGTGTTAGTTGACGGAAAACAAACGGCTCTAACCGGTTTTGGGACCCAAACGAGCTTAGATAATATCCCCGCTTCCGCCATCGAGAAAATCGAAATCATTAATAACCCCAGTGCTAAATACGATGCCAACGGGCAAGCCGGCATCATCAATATCATCTTCAAAAAAAGCAAACAAGAAGGCTTCAACGGGAAAGCCAGCCTTAGTTCGGGACTCGGTGCCCTTTGGATTAAAAAGGCAAATTTGCCTACGATACGAGAGCAGTTTACGGCAACTCCGAAACTAAATCCATCACTCTCTTTGAGTTATCGCGGAAAAAAATTCAGCACCTTTTTTCAAGGGGATTATAACTACACGCCTACGCTCAACAAAAACGAATTCGTCACTCGAACCTATGATACAGGGGAGGTGATCCGCCAACAAACCAAGCGGAACCGTCGGACCACCATCGGTACCCTCATGACCGGTTTTGATTACCGCCCTTCCGACCAAAATCTTTTCACAACTTCCGTCCTTTTTAGCTCCGAAAAAATCTTGGACGATGGCGATGAGCCTTTTTTCAATCAAGATTTGAGTTCCCGAAAAAGGCTTTGGCAGTTTTTGGAAGATGAATTAAAAACCACGGTCACAGCGACATCTTCCTATCAACATAAATTTAAAGAAGCGGGTCATACGCTTCAATTAGGACTGAATTACACCTGGCATCAGGAAGATGAAAAGTATTTTTTCACAAATATTTATCCGACGTACACAGGATTAGACGCGTTTAAATTGATGTCTGATGAAAACGTGACTGACTTTACGCTCGATTATGTGAGGCCGCTACGCTATGGTCGAGTGGAAGCAGGGCTTAAATATCGGTATCGTTTTATCCCGACAAGTATGTTGTTTATTCCAGGTTTGAATTCACCTTTGGATGTCACAGCGGGTGGTTGGGCCGATTACAAAGAAAACATTCCGGCAGTTTATGGCAATTATGTGTTTGAAAATGAGACCTTCGAACTTGAAGCAGGATTGCGGATGGAATTTGTCAATGTGCATTATGACATCGATCCGAAGCACAATACCTATAAAAGCGATGGCTATTCGTATGCCCAACCATTTCCAAACATGCGGCTCGGGTATAAAATAAATGATGCGAATAAATTGACGTTTTCGTTCAATCGGCGTGTGGACCGCCCTGCTGAATTAGACATTCGCGTTTTTCCGAAATATGATGATGCAGAGATTGTCAAAGTGGGTAATCCGGCATTAAAACCTCAATTTACGAATTCTTTGGAGGTAGGATACAAGCGGAATGTGGTGAAAGGCTATTTGTACTCGGCCCTATTTCACCGGATGTCAGACGCCACGATTACTCGGATTGCCAGTACTTTACCCGGAACGACTTTGATTTATAACGTCATGCAAAATGCGGGAAAAAGTATGAATTCGGGCCTTGAAATGCTTTGGTCTCAAGATGTATCAAAGGCCTTCAGTTTTCAATTTAATTTGATTGCTTATCGGAATCAAATCGATGCTTTTTCGGTGTTTAATCTATATCCTCGGCCGAATTCCTATACGTCTGAAACTCAGGAAATCTATTCAGGAAGCGTGAAATGGAACGGTTTACTCCATTTGCCCAATCAATGGAATGCGCAGTTTTCCGCGGTGTATTTGGCACCGGATTTGATACCCCAAGGGAAAATAGGCCACCGTTTTTCGTTTGATGTGGGTTTGAAAAAATCCGTGAACCAGGGCAAGGGGGAATATTTCATTAATGCCTCCGATTTATTGAATTCCATGGTGATTCGAAAAGATATCCAAGGAAAAGATTTTACCTTGCAAAGTGCCGATTATTACGAGACGCAAGTCATTCGAATCGGCTTTGCACAAAAATTCTAAACCTATGAAAAATCGTTTTATTTGGGTCCTTTTTTTGGGCCTTTCGGGGTTGACTTTACAGGCGCAGCCTACTTTTAGGTTTAAGATTCAAGTGGATCCGTCCCAGCAAGCCGCCTGCCTTCCCACCGGTCGGCTCTTGATTCACCTCACCAAACAAAAAGGAAGTGAACCCCGTAATCGTTCCGAATGTGCGATTGGATTCACTACACAAAACTGGAATCCTGCTAAGGAGATGGTTGTGAAGACCCAAAATAAGTCGGTGAATGTCTTTGGCTTTCAGAAATTAAAAATAAAGCCGGGTGAAAAAATATATTATCAAGTTGTTTATAAACAGAACGAAAACGACGGGCAGGAAAACGTGGCCGGCAACTTATTTAGTGAAGTGGATTCTGTCGTGTATGGCGAAAAAATTCAAGGCGAGTTACGTTTACAATATCTGATTCCGGAGTCGAAAATTGTCGAGCATCGTTTCGTCAAATCCATCCAAATCGAAAGTAAATTATTAAGTAATTTTTTCGGCAAACCTAAAAAGCTGAAAGCCTCCATACTCCTGCCTTCCACGTATTATGATAATCCTGGAAAATCCTATCCGATTTGTTATCGGGCGAGTGGCCTAAATGGCCGTTGGACCGCTGTGAATGGCCGAATTTCAAATAAAGAATTCATGGACATGTGGTTCGCGCCGAATGCCCCGCAGGTTATTTATGTGTATTTGGACTCCGAGGGGCCATTTGGAGATACCTATCAAGTGGATTCCGAAAACAATGGCCCATGTGGCGAGGCGCTGATCAAGGAATTAATTCCCGCCGTCGAAAAGGAAGTGGGCTATGATCCTGCGACGAAAAACCGTTATTTGGCGGGTTGTTCCACAGGCGGTTGGATCGTGGTGGCCTTGCAGGTTTTCTATCCGGATTTCTTCGATGGCGCCTGGTCTTATAGTCCAGATCCACTCGAGTTTGAGCATTATGGATTGATCAATATTTATGAAGATGAGACGATTTTTTATAATCGTTTTGGCTACTTGCAACCGGGAAATCGGAATGTATATGGGGAACCGACCCGCTCGATGCTCGAATGGATAAGCAATGAAAATGTGAATAGTCGGACAAATACCTATGCGGTTTCTGGTGGCCAATTTGGTGCCTATAACGCCGTTTTTGGCCCGCGCGGCACGGATGGCTTACCCACGCTGATGTTCGATCCTTATACGGGAAAGGTGGATAAGGCGATTGCCAAAGCATGGGAGAAATACGATTTGAAGAAGTATTTAGCTAAAAATTGGGCTAGCTTGGGACCGAAATTGCAAGGAAAATTATGGATTTGGTCGGGCGATTGTGATGGTTTATTCTCCAATGTTTCCACCCGCTTTTTCAAAGAATTTATCGATAAAACCACGAATCCAAAATCGGATGCCCAGATTTCCTTTACGGCCATGGCGGGTCATTGTCAAGAGTACAGTGATGAACAGGTGATTAAAATGATCGCGGCGAAGACAAAAAAATAGAGGCAACAAATTGCCTCTATTTTTCATACGCTTCTAAATAAACAGGGCGCATCAATGCCAAAATTACAATGCTGGTGTCAATATGATATTGCGATATTCCACCGGTCCGTGATCTCCTTGGATCATGATCGGTCCAGGTTCGCCTTCATGGCTATCCAAAGCCCCACCCGTAATGCCTGGGATGGATTGGGTATAAATGATTTGTTTCCCATTTCCGATCACGGTCACTAATCGACCCACGAGCGTGATGTCAAAACTCTGCCATTCGCCTGCGGCTTTGGCGATGTTTTCGAGGGGCAGAATGAAGCCATACACAGCGCCTAATTGGTCCTTTGCGACTTCCATACCTTGGCTATCCGAAACTTGTACCTCGTAGCGACCACGTAAATAGATTCCGCTATTGCTTTCTTTGGGATAGCGGAATTCGATGTGAAGTTTGAAATCGTTGTAGGTGTCTTTGGTACGAAGATTAGCGCCTGATTTTGGACTTTTTAATATGCCGTCTTCCACGATCCATTGGTTCTTTTTTTTGATGGCCTCCCAACCCGTCAAATCTTTTCCATTAAAAATCTGAATCGGCTTGCCCCAAACTGGAGCTTTTTCGCGCCATAAGGCAGGTGCGCGGACTCCGACCCAGCTATACTTTTCTCCCTTGGGAGTTGTTAATGTACCGGATAATTGGTCATTCGCATAAGTTCCTTCGACGATTAAATCTTGTTCCGCATCTTCCCATTGCGGGGGAATTTGGAAAGAAATCTTGTTATCCTTAAAATTGATTTTGGATACTGGACGTGCGCTGCCGCCGTCACCCACAAAATGACCCGTTAAGGTTCGGATGCCCGAATGATTAATTTCAAGCCAAGATGGAATTTGCTGGCCAGGAGCTTTCGTGATGGTGATATCCCAGCGTCCTTCGATGGGTTCTTTGGCAAAACCCATAAAACTCAGGGTCATAAAAAATAGAAATAGGATGTGTTTTTTCATTCGGATATGTAAAAGGTTTAAGCCTTTAAATTATAAAAAATTGGTCACTTTGTAAGATGATTTATAGGTTAAGCACGGAAAATAATCAGTTTTAAATTTGTTTCCTCTCTAAATCAGGCTTATTTTTATTTGTAAATTTTGAACCTATTCAACATGAAGAAAATTGGATTAATGACCCTTCTCGTAGGGATTGTTGTCATGAGCGCAACCGCTTTTATCGCTTACAAAAAACCAAATCAACCTTTTGTTCCCGTTCTCGCCGAAGAGATCAAAGTCCCAGCAGGCTTTAAAACGGAAATCATTGCCTCTAATTTAGGGGCGACGCGCCATTTGACGATCACGAAAAATGGAGACATTTATGCCAAATTATCGAAGTTGAAAGAAGGCAAAGGCATTTACTTATTGCGCGATACGAATAAGGATGGGCAGATCGATGAAACGACTTTGTTTGGAGATTATCCAGGAACGGGAATTTTAATCAATGGAGGGTTTTTATATGCTTCCTCGAATAAGGGCGTCTATCGTTATAAATTAAATGCCAAAGAAGAAGTGATCGATAAAAACAATCCTGAGAATATAGTGGATGGGCTGTTGGACCATGGTCGGGATAATGCAAAAAGCTTCTCCATCGACAATGCGCGTGCGAATATTTACGTAACCATCGGTTCTTATAACGACCCATGTCGGATTCCAGGAACGGGTACGGGCATGATGCCCTGTACGATTTTGGATTCAGCGGGAGGTATCTGGAAGTTTGATTTGAATAAATTAAATCAAAAATTCGGAGATGGAAAACGCTATGCGACTGGGATTAAAAATGCAGTAGGTCAAACATGGAATACCAAAACGAATTCACTTTTTGTAACGGCGCATGGTCGGGGTGCATTTCATGATTTTTATCCGCAATATTACACGCCAAAACAAAGTTCTGAAATTCCTGCCGAGACAATTTATGAGTTGAAGGAAGGAGACGATGGAGGCTGGCCATATATCTATTATGATCAATTTCAAAAGAAGAAAATCGTAGCTCCTGAATATGGAGGGGATGGGAAAAAGACAGGTGGTGAAAAGGCACTTGATCCTACGGTTGCTTTCCCTGCCCACATGGGCCCGAATGATATCTTATTTTATACGGGTAAAATGTTCCCTGCGAAATACCGTAATGGGGCATTTGTTGCCTTTCATGGCCAATCTGCCGAATTGAAAAAAGGGTACTTAGTGGCTTTTGTGCCTTTTGTGAACAACAAACCGTCTGGTAATTGGGAGATTTTTGCCGATAATTTCGCCGGCCAGGATTTAGTTAAGCCGACTGGCCCGATTCAACATCGTCCTTGCGGATTAGCCCAAGGACCTGATGGCGCGCTGTATGTATGCGATGATTTAAACGGTTCTATTTTTAAAATTTCTTACAAGAAATAATTCATTGTATTTAAGGTCGCCATCTTCCTAAGGAGGGTGGCGACTTTTTATATGCGTTCGCCTAAGATCCAAAGGGGTTTTTGCGGCTGCTTTAATTTGGATGGATTTTTAGAAGCAAAGGCTTGGATGTGTTCGATGCCGATGTCGATTTCGTCGGTGAATAAAATGTTTTGGAAATCGGTAAACCCAACAGTTTCTTCCGCGATTAATTTTTCAAAATAGGCCCTCAAATGTTCATGATATTTGACACCCATCACAACTACGGGGAAATTGCTGATTTTTCCCGTTTGAATGAGGGTGATGACCTCGAAAAATTCGTCGAGTGTACCCAAGCCTCCTGGCATCACGACGAATCCGGTCGAATATTTACGCAGGAGTTCTTTGCGAACGAAAAAATAGTTGATGTTCACAAATCGATCCAAAAAGGGATTTGCTTTTTGTTCAAAAGGCAATTCGATATTGCATCCTAATGAAATCCCACCCGCTTTTTTCGCTCCCTTATTCGCCGCCTCCATGATGCCCGGACCGCCACCCGTCATGATGGCAAATCCTTCTTTGGATAATTTAAATGCCATTTCTTCTGACATTTGATAATAGGGGTGATCTTCCTTAAACCGTGCAGAACCGAAAATCGTGATGCAGGGGCCAATAAAGTGTAAATTTCGAAAGCCCTTGATGAATTGAAAAAAAACGCGAATGGTGAAGAATAATTCCTTCCATCGCGACTGGTGACCTTTTAAGAAACTTGATTCACTCGTTATCATCCGACGATATGTTTTGCTATCACGAAGGGTGCATCGGTTTTATTACTGACTTCTTGCACGCTCGCGCCTGGCATTAATTCGACCAGACAAAATCCTCCGCCCGGCAAGATATCAAAAACGGCCAACTCTGTCACTATTTTCTTTACGCAGCCTATGCCTGTCAACGGAAGCGAGCAATTATATACGAGTTTAGAACGTCCATCCTTGCTGCAATGTTGCATCGCCACGATAATATTTTTCGCTGATGCCACCAAATCCATCGCGCCCCCCATGCCTTTGACCAAACGATGAGGAATTTTCCAATTCGCGATATCGCCCTGTGCCGAGACTTGCATCGCTCCTAATACGGTCACATCTACATGTTCACCCCGAATCATCGCAAAACTGGTTGCAGAATCAAATAAGGATGCCCCGGGAATCATCGTGATGGCATGTTTCCCGGCATTCACTAAGTCTGGATCTTCGTTTTCTTCATCCGGATAGGGTCCGATACCCAAAAGACCATTTTCCGATTGTAAAATGACATGTTTATCGGCCGGAATAAAATTCGCGACCAATGTCGGAATGCCAATGCCGAGGTTCACATAATCCCCTTCCTTGATTTCCTTGGCGATGCGTTCGGCAATGCTGTTTTTAATTGGATCCTCTCTGGATTGCATAGATGCATTGAGATTTGGAATCATAACCTTTTTTTGTTCCTCGGATGTCGTATGTTTCCGATTCGATGAAATGGGTTTTTGAATCTCAAAAATTCGTTGGACATAAATTCCCGGCGTATGGATTTCATTCGGGTCCAAGGCCCCCAAAGGCACCAATTCTTCCACTTCTGCTATGGTGATTTTCCCGGCTGTGGCCATCAAAGGGTTGAAATTTCGCGCGGTACCCCGATAGATCAAATTTCCATCTGGATCGCCTTTCCAGGCTTTTATTATCGAAAAATCAGCCTGCAAGGCCCGTTCCATCAGGTAGGTTTTTCCTCCGAATTTTCGAGTTTCTTTGCCTTTTGCTATTTCAGTTCCTACCCCGGCAGGTGTATAAAAAGCGGGGATGCCTGCGCCGCCGCAACGAATCCTCTCCGCCAGCGTTCCTTGGGGAATAAGCTCAAATTCAATCTCATTATGTAATATTTCCCGTTCAAATTCCTCATTCTCCCCCACATAGGAAACCATCATTTTTTTGACTTGCTTGTTCTCTAATAAAAGCCCGATACCCACGTGGTCATCGCCGCCATTATTCGAAATGCAGGTTAGATTTTTAATATTTTTTTCGACCATGGCTTGAACCGATTCGTCCGGTATGCCACAAATGCCGAAGCCCCCCAGCATAATCGTGGCGCCATCGGGAATATCAGCTAGCGCCATGAAGGCATTTGGGTAAATTTTAGGCATGTCCATATTTTTGAATGATGGCCATTTGACCCGCATGATAAGCCGTATGGGAAAGGATTCGAGCAAAGGCTTCAGAAAGGGTTTTTGTTCCGAATTCCTGGGTGCTGATTTGTTTATCCCAATCCTCTTCCGTTTGTTGGACTATGATTTTTCGTAATGCCTCATCGGCATCTTGCAAATAATTAAGAAGTGCTGGGAGGTCGGTCCATTCGCCGCTATCTTTTTTGTCGATGACGGTTTTGGCAATTACCTTGATTTCAGTCGAACCAAAAACATTTTTCCCAAAAAGCAATTCGACATCCGCAATGTGTCGCATTAAAAATCCAATGGAATTTGGGGCATCGCCTAATTTTTTCGAAAGGTCTTCGCTCACGAGGATGTCCATTTGCTTTTGCAAACGGGTACGGGCTTCTACCCAAATTTCGAGGTAAGTATTCGTCTTATTTTTCATTAAAGAACGAAATTGGAAATTATTCCTGAGGGAATTTATGATATATATCATCATTCCGGAATATTTCGCCCGCCGCATTCACTTCCAGTTTAGGATACCAAATGAGCAACAGCGTATTTCCAGTTAATGGAACCGTGACAGATTGGGGATTGATGCGGGTAGGAGAGAAGTTGACCGTATCGATGGCAATCTTATTTTTCCCCAGCAACCACCGACCTAATTCCATCGGTTTTTCCAAACGTACACAACCATGACTAAAATATCTTTTTTTCGCTTGAAACAGTTTTTTTTCGGGGCTATCGTGTAAAAAAATCGTGAATGGACTCTGGAATTGTAATTTCATGAGGCCCAATGAATTATCACAACCCGTACTTTGGCGCAATGTATAAGGAAAATTTTTAGGTCCTAAAGATTTCCAATCAACGCTCGTGGGGTCGATCACCTCATTTTTCGCATTCAATACTTGAAACTGGTTGTCTTCAAAATAATGGGTATTTTTAAGAATTTTTGGTAATAATTCTTTTGCTGCCATTCGTTTGGGAACATACCAAAAGGGATTGATTACTAACGTATGAAATTTGCTTAAAAGTGTCCGAGTAGGATTTTCAGCTTTGCCTAGTATTACCTTCATGGCCATGATTGTACGCGTTTTTTGAAATACCTCCAATTCTGCCCGAGGAATATTGACTAGGACAAGGTCTTGGTTTGATTTGAGGGAATAGAGCCAACGATACTCCTGTATCGCATCGATTATGTCCGATTTTGTCCAAGGTCCATCCGTGGACCCTTGGGCTAATGCCTCCAGTAATATGCTCATTTCTACCGTGCGATTCCTTACATTCATAGCAAAGGCCCCCAAGTTATTTCCTAACCAAGCGGCCTCCAAGCTCGTCTCGAGTTTTTGTTTTTGGAATGGATTTTTGACCCCGACATAATCCAGATTGGGGGCTTTGTTGCCATAGCTAAGGTCTTCGAAAAAATGCAAGGCCAAATCCTTTATTTGGTGATCGATTTGTAGGGAATCGGCTTTCATTAAAGGCATCCAGGCACGCGAGAGCAGGGAATCTAAGTTGCTATGAGGATAATCACTCGAATTTAATGCCAAGGTAGGCGCCGCATGAATCAGGCTGTCTAAGGTGCGAATGGAGCTTACATGCTCCAACCAAGCCTTATTTTTTTGCGCGTGCAAAGGCACTAATCCCGACAAGAAAATAAAAGCGAGAAGGGCGTAAGCCCGCCTCATGGTTTGAAAAATTCCAAAATCGCCTGGCTGATGAGCGTATGTCCTTTTTCGTTCGGATGGTTCACTTGGGACATCAAATCCGGGAGCGGAACTCCTTGATTCACCTGATTTCTGAAAAGTCCATAGGAATCAACGAAGCCGATGTGGTAATGTTCTGCCATTTTCTTTATTTGTTCACCATGCTGGTCGAGGATGCTTGCTTGATTGCTGATGGGAACGCCTTGATCTGGTGAGGCCGTTAACAAAATGACCTTAATGCCTTTGGCCAAAGCCTTTTGAATCATCTCTTCCCAAGCGGCCTTGGCCTTTTCCAAGCCAGGTCCTCGGTCGTTCAGCGCGTAATCGATAAACAGGACATCTGGCCGATGTACCAAAACCTCCTCATCAAAGCGCTTCGCACCTCTGATGGAATTTTCACCTCCAATCGCCGTATTGATTAGATTGATGACAGCCAAAGGATATATTTTCTTGAGTTCTTGTAGGACTTGAAATGGATAGGCGCCGAGGGTATTGACGGTCGGGGTCTTAAAATAGCCTGCCGGAACCGAATGTCCATGAAATACGAGGTTGATCGTCCGGTTTTTAGGCCACTCGGTTTTCATGATGGCCTGAATGTCAAGCAGGTAGCTTTTGTTAACAGCCACTTGCGCAAAAATAACATGGGGCAGGATTAGGCAAAGGAATGCGGCTATCAGGTTTTTCATAGGTCAACAAATTTTCCTCTCAAGTTACAACATGGCAAATAAAACAAGCCTTATTATGAGATATATTCTTTTTTATTTATCATTGTATCATACTTACACAATAATAAACCTATTTATTTAAATGAAAAAAACGAGTCTATTCACTGGACTTCTTTGCCTACTTTTGCATGGCATGATGGCTCAAACTGATTTTACATTACCTGTTCAAGCGAAGATTGAGACAGGTACGATTGAAGGTAAATTTCATACCTTAACTGGAATTCATACCTATTTTGGTGTTCCTTTTGCCAAAGCGCCGGTGGGTCCGCTTCGTTGGAAAGCGCCTCAGCCTGCGGAGAATTGGAAAGGCGTCAAGGAAACGAAAGCTTTTGGCCCTCGTCCCGTGCAAGCGATGGTCTTCGGGGATATGAATTCACGTTCCGCGGGTTTAAGCGAGGATTGTTTATATTTAAATGTGTGGTCACCGGCCAAACGGACGGATAAAAATCTACCGGTTTTGGTGTATTTTTTCGGGGGTGGTTTTTCTGCCGGGGATGCATCAGAGCCACGCTATGATGGGGAGGCGATGTCGAAAAAGGGTATTGTCGTGGTGACGGTGAATTATCGTTTGGGCATTTTTGGATTTTATGCGCATCCCGAATTAAGTGCTGAGACGTCCTATAAAGGTTCTGGAAATTATGGTTTTATGGATCAGGCATTTGCACTACAATGGGTGCAAAGAAATATTCAGGCCTTTGGTGGCGATCCTAAAAAAGTAACGATTGCGGGTGAGTCAGCCGGTTCGGTTTCGGTAAGCGCGCAGATGGCCTCTCCGTTGGCACGCAATACGATTGCGGGGGCGATTGGAGAAAGTGGAGGGGCGATTAACCCCACTTTATTTCCTGTTCCTTTGGCAAAGGCCGAAAAAGAGGGTAAGGATTTTGCAGATAAAGCGGGTTTAAAATCCATCGCGAAGATGCGGGCTTTATCCACTAAAGATCTTTTTGAAATCTTCAAGGAATCACGTCGTTTCGGGTTTTCCACGGTGATCGATGGGTATGTGTATCCGAAGACCTTGTCGGAGATTTTTAATGCGGGCGAGCAAGCCCAGGTTCCCCTCTTACTCGGTTGGAATTCTGCCGAAGTCTCAGGTGCCGGATTTATGCAAGGAAAGCCTTATTCGGTGGAGAATTATGCCGCCAAAGTGAAAGAAACCTTTCCAGCCGATCATGAAACGGTGATGAAATTATATCCGGGCACGAATGAGCAGGAAGTGGAATATTCAGCCACGGCCTTAGCGGCAGATCGATTCATCTCCTACAGTACTTGGAAATGGTTTGACCTACATCGAAAAAACAGCAAGCAGCCTGTCTATCGCTATTTGTATAGTAAATTAAGACCTCCTTTGGTGGATAAAAATACGGTGGCGGCCTTAGCCGGTGGAACGGTGAAAGCGGATGCGAATGCTCCGAAACCTCGTCCGGCTATTGGGGCGCCGCATGCCTGTGAAATTGAATATTGCATGGGTAATTTACATTTAATCAAAGAATTTGCGTTCACGCCGGAGGATTATAAGGTTTCGGACACGATGTTTAACTTCTTTGCAAATTTCATCAAAACGGGAAATCCGAATGATGGAAAATTACCGAATTGGCCGGTGGCCGCCGCGCAAGACAAAAATCCACCCGTGATGGTCTTGGATGTGGAATCAAAGGCGGTGAATGCCAAAGACGATGCGCGTTATGAATTTTTAGATCGATTTTACAAAAACTAAACAATGAAAAAAAACCTATTAACAATGGCTTTAATGAGCCTTTCCTTTTGGTCGCAAGCACAAATTTCGACCGGAGTTGAATTCGCTGTGGTTCCAACGGACAACGGGAAAGTTCGCGGATATGTTCACCAAGGCATTTATACCTATAAAGGCATTCCTTATGCGGAGGCGGCGCGTTTTGAAGCACCGCATAAGCCAAAAGCATGGACTGGAGTTCGAAGCTCATTAACCTATGGTCCGGTAGCGCCTTTGTTAGATCCGACAGTTGCCGTGCAAGACGAATCGGAATTTGTGTATAATCACTCGTGGGGCTATCCAAATGAAGATTGCATGCGCATCAATGTTTGGACGCCGGGCATTCAAGATGGTAAAAAACGTCCGGTCTTGTTTTGGATTCACGGCGGGGGATTTACCTCGGGTTCGTCTCAAGAATTGCCCTCAACAGATGGGGAGAATTTAGCCAAAAAGGGGGATGTTGTGGTGGTTTCCATTAATCACCGCTTGAATATTACGGGCTATTTAGATATGTCGGCCTATGGAGATAAATACAAAACCTCGGCAAATAATAGTGTACTTGATATGAAAGCAGCCCTTGAATGGGTGAAAGCGAATATCGCAGCTTTTGGTGGTGATGCTTCGAATGTGACGATTTTCGGACAATCGGGTGGTGGCGCCAAAGTCAACACGCTTATGGCCATGCCTTCTGCCAAAGGATTATTTCACAAGGCAATCAATCAAAGTGGGGCCTTTCGGACGACGATGCTTGATAAAAAAATGACCCAAAGCATTACGGCGGAGGTGTTAAAGGTATTGAATATCGCACCTGCCCAGGCAGATAGTTTACAAAAAATTCCATTTGCGCAATTGGCTGCGGCGGGCAAGAAAGCGTTGGCGGTTGTTTCCGCACAATTAAAAGCAGCTGGAAAACCAGTTGGCGGGTTTGGATTGAGTTGGGGTCCGAGTTTAGATGGGGAGGTGCTACCTTACCAAATAGCATCACCTGAGGCATTGGCCATTTCGAAGGATATTCCGTTGATGATCGGTACTGTCAAAAACGAATTCATGCCTTCTTTAGGTGCGGGATTGTCGAATGCGACTCTGCCTGAGATCGAAGCCTATATGAAAAAACGCTTTGGTGAAAAGGCCGATGCGGTGAAGGTGGCGGTTACAAAAACTTATCCACATGATACAAAACCCTCCGCTTTACTCGATGTGGAAGTGCTGTTTCGTCCTGGTGCGGTAGAACAAGCGAATTTAAAATCAGGATTTGGGGGTGCGCCGGTTTTTATGTATTTGATGACCTGGCAATCGCCCGTGATGGGAGGTAAATATAAAGCGATTCATTGCATCGACTTGCCGTTTTGTTTTAATAACATCGCCCGTAGTGAAGAAATGACAGGTGGTCAAAAAGATGCTTATGTATTAGCGGATAAAATGAGCCAAGCCTGGATTAATTTTGCGCGTGTAGGCAATCCGAACCATACAGGTTTACCTACATGGCCCGCCTATGATGCAGCGAAAACGCCTACGATGCATTTCAATACGACTTGTGAGGTGAAACCGCAATTGGACCAAGAACTTTTCAAGCTCGTCGTTCAATAATCTGTTCATCTTCCAATAAAAAGACCCGCTGAAAATCGGGTCTTTTTTTAGCCCAATCCCGCATATTTTCCAGCAATGTATCCCGTGGTCCAGGCTGCTTGAAAATTAAAACCACCGGTAATGCCGTCGATGTCCATGACCTCGCCCGCGAAAAAGAGACCTTTGTTTAGAACACTTTCCATGCGGTGAACATCAATCTCTGCCAAATCAACTCCGCCGGCCGTGACGAATTCTTCTTTGAAAGTTGTTTTGCCTTCGACACGGTAGCGATCGTTCAGGAGACAATTGACCAGTTTATTGATATTCTTTTGTCCTAAATAGACCCAGCGAGAAGAAGGGTCGATCGAATTTTTTGTCAATAAAAAATTCCATAATCGGGCAGGAATGGGGAATGGATTCAGATTACCCAGCATCTTGCCGCCATGGACTTTAGCTGTGTCGACAAATGTTTGCCGGAGCGCCGGCTCTTTCTCCTGATCGAGCCAGTTTACCAAAATCGCAAATGAATATTCCTTTTCCGCCAAGATGCGCGCACCCCACGCGGATAATTGCAAAACGGCGGGTCCACTCATGCCCCAATGGGTAATGAGCAAAGGCCCTTGGCCGATTAATTTTTGACCTTCAATTCTCACCACTGCTTTTTCTACGACTAAACCCATGAATTCTCGAATCGATTCGTGAGGCATGTTGAAGGTAAATAGCGAGGGCTGGGGAGATATGATGTGATGGTTTAATTCGGATAGGAAATGGAAGCCGGTGGCTTTGGGTTGGCCTCCCACCGTGACGATCACTCGGTCGACAAATTCGGATTCTTCCTTACATTTTAATTCAAAACCGCCTTCGAGGGGAATAATCGCATCGACTCCTCGGTGAAGGATGATCTGAATGCCTAATTTCCGAGTTTCGGATAGGAAGCAATCGATGATACTTTGGGAATCATTGGATAGGGGAAAAATACATCCGTCGGGATAAGTTTTCAGGGCCACGCCCCGCGACTCGAACCAGTTGACGGTATCTTGCGCATTAAATTGTTCGAAAGCCTTTTTTAGGAATTTTTCACCACGGGGATATTGCTCGGCGAGAAGTCGGTTGTTAAAGGTGGCATTCGTGACATTGCAACGACCTCCGCCGGATATTTTCACTTTGCCTAAGCATTTGGA
>Ga0114958_10000934_pt1 | contig 24015 bp, 33 predicted proteins | sample C_130208_EF_Meta_FD_89577 | JGI IMG/M metagenome (GOLD analysis project Ga0114958, IMG submission 89577) | Freshwater microbial communities from Lake Croche, Canada to study carbon cycling - C_130208_EF_MetaG | ecosystem: Environmental > Aquatic > Freshwater > Lake | place: Lake Croche, Canada... | reverse complement strand
GACGTCGCCAACAGGCACCCGCAGGAGCCCGCTGTCGACCGTCAGGTTGAGCCACTCGCCGTCGATCCCGCAGATCGTGCCCGTCCACGACTTGCCGACCGACCGGCCCGAGACCAGATCGCCAACCGCGAACGGCGGCTGCGACGTCTCCAGCATTCCTGCCACCGCACCGGCGTATTCGCGTTCATGTGCCATTGTTTGAAGCCTCCTCAAGCCAAAAACCGAACTCCCTCTTCTGCCTGTCGGAGCCGGGAATAACAATTTCCCGACGTCGAATCCGCAGGCAGATTTCCCGGATTTCCTCCTCGCTCGGTGCGAGGTCAACCTCGTGCCCGCACTGCCGCATGAGCAGCGCCGCCTGGTGCTGCTGCAGGCTCATGATCAACGCCACCTGCCCCACGCTCTTGCCGCTGTCGATCAGCCGCCGGCACCACTCAACCTGAATCTCACTGAACTCCACCGATCCCTCCTCTCAGGGGCGTCGTGTACGCCCGTCCATTGTTGTCTAGTGGGGTTGTACCACCGAATTTTTTGCCACCAATCCCCCTAAAACACGGTCGAAACTGATTTCGCAAAGTTTTTTTCTGCCCCCCGACCGGAAGGCGTCGCAAACCTTACCGCAAGCGTTAGAAGCAGTCAATAGGGAATGACTGGAGGGCGGCAAGAATTGTGTAGACGGCATGCGCCAGAGGCGTTTCGCTGCCTAATTCCTGCCCTAGACGAATAAGGACCAAGCAGCGGATTAGAGCGTCGTATCGCATCGAGAGCCTCCCGTGCGTGACATCATGCCACGACAAGGATAGCTTCGGCGTTAGAACTGGCGGCGCTGAAAGAAATTCAGTTCGCGTTGAACCCGCCAGCTGGGCGGCCTGTTTTTGGCTTGTTCTTGGCCCGCTTCAACACCTGGGCCTTGTCCAGCACCAACGTGTTGGGCGTGACGTGGAAGGACCACAGCCCGCCCTCGTCCTCGGGCAGCCTTGCCAGCTGCCGGATGCGGCCCATCGTGACGCCGAGAATCTCGGCTGCTTCACGGGTCGAAACAAGTGTCTTGCCCTTGGGTAGATCGGCCATGGTTGCGTTCATGCCCCTATTCTAACGCCGCAGATAGCCCCAAAGAAATCCATAAAAAACCCGGTCCCCAACTGCGTATCGTTGGGCGACCGGAATGTCGAATGCCCGAGAGAGGACTGTACAAGTGTACATCCGTTGGGTATGCTGGACCGCCCGGCAGCCAGGCATGGAGGCCTCCAGAAAAAGGGCCTGCCATGCTCCTCCGAACCCTGCTCCACGAACGATATGCCGTCCTGCGAGACCTCGCCCCGATCACGGTCAAGAAGTTCGACTTCACGATTGACCGCTTCCGCGATTTCCTGCGAGACACTTCGCCGGGCCGTGATCCCGAGCCGACGCTGGCCGATCTGGAAGACCTGGTCGTGATGCGTTTTTTGCGGTGGCGCGCCCAGACGATCCACCACGGGCGGAAACCCTCGCCTGAGACGCTGCGGAAAGACAGGGCCTGCCTGCTGGCGTTGTCAACTTTTGCGGCGAGAAAACGCATGGAGGCCACCGCCGGTGAAGGTCCGGTGCAGTTCCTCGAATTGAAAAGCAGGCCGCCGGCGCTCAAGATTCCGGTGGCCTACACGTCGGACGAAATTTCCCGCCTGGTGGTGCTGGCCCGGCAGCGTGAGGGCGACGTCGGCGGGCAGCCAGCGGGCTGGTTCTGGAGCACACTGATCCAGACGGCTTTCGCCACCGGGGAGCGTATCGGCGCCCTGCTAGCCCTGCAGTGGGGTCAGGTCGACCTTGATGGCCGGGTGGTCACGTTCTTGGCCGAGACCCGCAAGGGACGTGCCCGCGACATCCAGCGGGCGATCCCGGCCGAGGTTGCCGAGGAGATGCGGCCCCGGCGCCAAGCCGACGCCGATCTGGTCTGGGATTGGTGCCGGGATCGGAATCAATACAGCCTGTGGCCCAGCCTGCGGCTCCTGTGCCGGCGGGCCGGAATCAAGGTGACGGGCTTTCATGCCCTGCGTAAGGCTTCAGCCAGCTACATGGCAGCGGCCGGCGGGAACGCTGCGGCGCAGGAACATTTGGGACACGCTTCGCCAACAACGACTCGGGATCATTATTTCGATCCCCGCATCACGGGCAGGCAGAGCGGGCTGGAGTTTCTGCCAAAGCTCGAACTCGGGGCGGCGCCGTCGCCGCCGCCAGCCGGGTAGCCCATTTGCGGATAGTTGCCCCAGACGCAATCAGCCAGAAATAGAATGCCGAAACGCTGCATCCGGCGGCGCGCAGCCCGGCGCCCTGAGAGTGCCGTCATTCAGCCGGGGCCAAAGCTCGTCACTGTGGATCGCCGCGAGGAGATTCCACGCCGCGTGCCCTAAGTGCGGCTCGCTACGGTCTCCGCTCAAGTAGGTGTAGACGTGCGCGAGAGCGTGGTTGAGAAGGTCGCCCACCGGCATTCCCTTTTCCCAATTCCAATCGCCATATTTTGCGGCCCCCTCGGCGCAGGTGCGGGCCACCTCGCGCAGGCCGATCGGGGAAATAAGGTCGTAGCGAAACGCCTCGACCGAGTCGGACCGCACGGCCCCGGTGCCGAATTTGGTGGTAGTCCCCTCGGCGCCGTCGACCGGGCAGGGGCGATCGATAGAGCTGTAGATGCGTTCCTGCGGCTCGGCCTCCAACTGCTTGATGCGCTGCACCAGGCGTAGGACGTCGGCCGCCAGCGTCCCGCTGGTGCCCGTGAGCGCCCCGGCGAAACGCTGCGCCCGCCGCTCTGCTGCCTCAACGTGGTCGCTGTGCTCCAGCTGCTCGGCGCGGTCAAGCACGTCATTCATCGTCGTCTCCATAGCTCTCCTCCTCCGTGGGTCTGTCGTGAAAACTTGCTGAGATCATCCCGGTGTCTTTGCCCATTCGCAGCCTCACCCACCAGCCGCCGAGAGGGCGCGAAGACATTCCCTTCTCAACAGCCCATCCATCGGTCAACGATTCTTGTTTGTAGCTCGCAGACCTCACCAAAAAAATGGGGGAGACCCGCGCGATCCCGTTGGGCGACAGCCTCTGCCGGCTGGCCTCAATCAAGGTGCGTTGGTGAACGTGGCCAGCCACGACGATGTCGGCGTCTACGTCGGATAGGTAGCGTGAGAAATCGATCACACCGCGCGTAACCGGGCCGCCGCCGCCGTAGCCGTGATGAAACCACAGCCTGTGCAGCGCCACCCTTTTGCCTTGCCCGCCTCGGAAGATCACCCAGCCGGCGTAACCGCTCTGCCGCACCGGAGAGCCTGCCGACCGCAGCTGCTCGACGAGTCGCGTGGTAAGGCACGTCTCCTGCCTCTTGCGTATCGACGTCTCGTGGTTGCCCGGCGTAATCAGTCCGATCTGCGAAGCGTAAGGCTTTAGCCAGGCGGCGCACTGGTCGACCAGCGAGTCGAAATAATTGCCGCCCTGCAGTTCGTGCCTGACGTCGTTCTTGCCGTTTGACCTCGGGTCGTACTTGCCACCCATGCAGTCGAACAGATCGCCCAGCGATAACACGCAGGCGTTGATTCGCTTCGCCGTCGCAAGGTCTGACGCCAGCCGCTCGCGGTCGCAGTGCGTGCTATCCCAGTGCCAGTCACTGGAGAGGTAGACCCAGCAGCGCTTTGCAAAATTAACTCGCGTCACGCCGCCGTCGAGGCTTTCGACGCTCCATGCGTCGTTCTTCGCCTTGGGCTTTTGGGCTTTGGGCATCGGCGCTCTCCTTGGATCGTCGTAGGTAAACCATGCCGTCGTCGTCGGGAATTCCGCCGCCCTCGATCAAATCCTCGTCGGCGTCGAGGTCGCCACGGGCACCCTTGCGATTTGCCATGCGGTCTCCCTTATTACAGGCCGGCCGCCTCCGTGAAAGCCGCGTCGATCGCGGAGGCGTCCATGCCGAACGACGCCGCCATTGCCACAAGCGTGCTGCTGCTTCGGTGGATCGTCGCGGAATATTCCCACTCAATCCGCGTTGCTTCCCGCGTCTCTTCGGGCAACGATGCGATAGCATCGGCCACCTGCTCAAGTGTGATCCCATGGGCGACGAGCCACAGGCGAATCTGTACGGCTGTCAGCGAATCTGGAACGGCAGCAGTGATCGACTGATTTAGCCCGACAACAACCCCATCTTCGTTGAGAACTTCCCATGTGTCAAAACCATCAACTATCCCAATGTGGCGAGATATCATGCGTAGTAAAGCCTCGCGTAAAGGAATCCCTGATTGCCGGAGCCACTGGTTAAAAGATTGATTGTCGCCAGGTCGGACAACCCGCTAGCGTAACGCTGCATCTTTGGCAGAACTTGTGAAATAACAATTGCGCCGAGGTTGCATGCTTGAATCGACGCCACAGTTGTACCAACTTGCAAAACCGCAACACCGTAGCGCGTGCCCGCTTGCAACGTGTAACTGGCTGGATAACTGCCGGTGGTCGAAAGCGCTCTTGCGTAGGAAGTGTTTGCGGCTGCAAAAAGAGTCGTATCCGAATCCGTCCTAGCCACCATCGTCGCTGTTGTTTCGTCGTAAGTAAAAAGTGCAAACCTTGCCAACGTCAATCCGCTTGCGGCAGAACCAGAAATAAAAGCGATTCGGTTGATTGTGATTGTTTTCACCGGCGTAAAAAACGACCAGACGCCTGTTCCTGAACCCTGCGTACTGTTAGAGGAAGAAAAAAAGCGTGGCGCCGTCTCGACGAATGTCGTTGAAGCGGAAGCGTCATATTGATTCAGCATCGTTTGCACGTTTGCAGAAAGTGCAACGTTTGCGCTCAATCGCGCGTCCGCAAGCGTTCCGCTGGTCAGCGTCGATGCGTCAGTCGATCCCGCCGTGACGGTCGCCCAGGTCTGGTCGCCTCGCAGGTAGGTTGTAGAGTCGGCCGTGCCGCTCGCCAGCCTCGCCGTTGCCAGCGTCCCGCTGGTGATCTGGCTTGCTGCGATCGCGATCGCATCCGCCCCGCCGCTGGCGTGGCTGCTGGCGTGTGAGCTGGGCGAGAACGTAGACGGAGTGCCGCTTAGATCGCTGTAGGCAATCGCTGGGCTGATCTGCGTCCACATCGAAGAGCTAAAGGTCGCTCCGCTGGTGCCTGCAGCGGTGCGCCGATAGGTCACTCCGAGGTAGCTGACTAGGTCTCCCTTGGCGTAGGCCGTGCTGGCAGCCCAAGGGGCGATCGCCGCCCATGCGATTGATCCCGGCGACAGGCCGGCCGTGGCGATCTTCGCGTCGGTCACGGTCCCGTCAGCAGGCGTCCGCGTGTCGCTGAGTCGGGAGTCGTTCCCTGCGCATGCCGTGCTGCCTGTCGTCCCATAGGAGACGCTCACCGCCCCGCTGCTGACAGCTAGCCCAGTCGAGACAGTGATTCCCCCGAGGACCGAGGCTGTGGCGTTTGGGAGCGTGTAGGCAGAAGGGATCGAGGGCTTATTGCTGAGATCGGCATAGCTCCCGCTCGTCGCGACGGTTGCCAGCCCCGTGATCGCAGAGGCTGCGAGCGTCGTCACAGGGGCAGCGACAGAGATCGTCCCATCGGCTGCGATTGTGGTGTTGGATCCCTGCTTGACCCCGCCGAGGACTGCCAATGTCGCGACGGGCAGGCTGTAGGCCCCCGGGATCGTCGGTTTCCCGCTCAGATCGCTGTAGGCCCCCGTGGTCGCGACCGTCGCCAGAGACGAGGTCGAGGCCTTGGCGTCGAGCGCCGTCTGCAGGCCGGTGACCTGCGAGACAGCCACCGTGATCGGATCGCCTCCCAGAGAGCCGTGGCTGGTCGCGTGGGCGCTGGGGGCGAATGTGGATGGCTTGCCGGTGATGTCTGCCCACGCGCCGCTGCTGGCTGTGCTGGAGAGAGTCCCGTCGACAGTCACGCTCAGGTTGCTGCCGACCTTGACCCCTCCGAGGATCGTGCTGGTAGCCGCTGGGAGCGTGTAGGCGCCGCCGGCCGGGCCTGCCGGTCCTTGCGGGCCGGTCGGACCAGCGGCCCCGGTCGCGCCGGGCGTGCCCGCAGGCGAGACTGTGACGCTGATCACGTCGCCGCTGGTGGCCGTGATCACGTTGGCTGCGGCGCCGACGATGGAAACCGAGACACTCATGGAACCCTCACAACAAATGGGCCTGCGAGGATCGTCTGCGTGAAGCCCGCCGTATCGGTCCAGCGAAGATACCAGCGGTAGCGCGTGCCCGCCTGGAGGGCGCCGGTCTGCGTCTCGGTGAGCGTGAGCGTTACGGTCCCGGCCGCCAGTGAGACAGCGCCCACGGCGATCGTCGCCACGGTCGCGCCGATCGCGTCGCCGCCGCCGCTGCTGACCTCGGCGTAGACGACCGAAGACAGCGTGTAGCCGACCAGTGATTGGTGGCAGTTAACGCCGATGTTGATTTCGTCCCCTTGCACGCAGGAGATAGAGACCTCACCGGGAATCTGCTCATAGGTAACGCTCATGGTGCCTCCGATTGTGCGGAATCCGGCCTAGCTGGCAAACCGATGCCGATGGCCTGCCCCCACTGATTGAGCGTCTCCTGCCTCTGCTCGCAGCCGCCGCAGCTGCCGAGGACGGCGGCCACGCGCTCTTGAGTCATGCCTACAGCGGAGAGCCCGGCCTTGACCATGTCGCCCAGCCCCATCGGCTGCGGGCCTCGGCACTCAGCATGTACGTTGGTCGTCGCGTGGCGCGCCATCCGGCCGCACACTGTGCATTGCTGGAGGCCAGGCTCAATGGTGGCAAATGTGCATGTGGTCATGGGACGGAGACCGTCAGGTGCGCGACGTCGTAGTAGATCGTGATCGGAATATTGTTCCCGCCCACGCTGAATAGGCCTGCCGTGGCGCTTGTTCCGCTGACCAGATCCTGCGCCCCCGAGGCGTCGTAGGTGCTAGTGGCGGCGCCGTTGGTACAGAGGGAGTTGATCGTCAGCGTCGGGGTCGCGATCTGATCGCCGCTGACCCAATTGCCAGAGTAGTAAATCCGCAGGTCGCTCACTGTTTTCGAGAAGCTGCCGTAACCGGCTGTAAAAGAGCTGACCGGCCACGCTGGGTCTGGTGTTGGAGTGGCCGTGCTCTTGTTGACGAGCCACGCCTTCACGCAGGCAGAGTTAAGGCTTTGCGCAGGCTGGCAGACGGTCGAGCAATAGAGAGTGACTTCATAGCGCAGGTGAGTCGTCGTGTAGACCGGATAGTCGTAGCGATAGGTGGCTGCGTTGCCGTCCCATGAGACCAGCGGAAGAGTCATTCCCGGCAGGTTGTTGATTGCCGTCGACACAGATCCGACAAATGCCGCCCCCTTTCCGCTGACTCCCTCGTCTGGGAACGTGCCTTCGTTGTTGAGTAGCGATAGGCTGACGTTTATTTCTGGCGGCAGGCAGTCGTAGGTCACTCCGTTAAGCGTGGCGTGCTTGCTGCAAGGGGAGACGCAGGCGCAGATGGGACAGCCTGGGCCTCTGTAGAACTTAGCGTTACCGTACTGCAGGACAGTTCTTTCGTCGGAATATTCTCTTCGGATAGTAACCGTAAAATTGGCTTCGCTTGCAGACCAAAAAGGCAGTTCCGCTTCTCCCGTTATGGAGCACATCTGCCCTAATGCGTTAAGGTCTTTTGTCTGGTCGTTTGAATGAATGTCGACCTTAAAGCCGCCGAAGGTAGTTGCGCCACCGCTGTAGTATGTGCTGCCTTCAGCCTCGCCAAACGTGATCCATTCCGCAGGGTAGACAACCGGCGTACTCTCCATAATAAAGCGGATGTCCCACGCAGTGCATGCGTTCGCAGTGTATGTTCCGACAGCCGATGTGTACTGCCCGTAGTTAATGGCAGTCATCTTCCTGACGTTAGTCCCACGGTACAACAAACTATTAAACAGCCAGCCACATCCGTCTGGGCTAAAGGCACTTCCGCAGAAACGAGCGGTAAGCCAATAGTTGATGTCAAATAGCTCAGTAGACGATGGAGTCGGGCCAGTAGACGACGTCGGCGATCCTGGAACGACCCGAATATAGAACGGCGGGATTCCATTTGCGCACGCGCACGGGCAGTCCGTTGTAGACCCTCCCCCGCAGCACGGGCAGCCCGGAATAAACATCAGGTACACTCCGCAGCGAGGAGGATCCACTCGCCGTTCGCGTAGCCGATCGCGCAGGCCTTCGTGCCGGTGCTGGTGATCGAGCCGAAGTAGTTCACTGCTTGGTAGGTCACGGCCGAGAGCGTCGCGTCGGTGACGGTCACTGTCGAGCCCTTCGACCAGGGGGCGGTAAACGTGCCGCGCACAATCGCGTCGTCGCCGCCAGCCGTGTTAAACGTCGTCGGCCCCATGTTACGGTTGCCGCCCTCGCTGGAGATCACGGCGCGGGCAATCCGCTTGGCGCTCGCCTCAGTAAAACCGGCGCGTTTGCCTGTGCTTTTGCGTGCCATTAGCCGGGTGTCCCAAACGGAGAGAAGTCTGCGGTCTTATAGACTTGAAACGTCAGCGCGTCGGGCTTTGATCCCGCCGTTTTGGCAATGCCGCTGGAAAGCGCTACCGGCTGTTTGACGGGCTTTTTATCGGCACCAAGAACCGCAGCGCGCAGCGTGCCGCCCGCCGTAGGCGCGCCGCTGGAGTTCACCAGCTGGTTAAACCCGACGTCCCAAGGTTTCAGATCCCATGTGTCGGCGCGGTACAGAAATTCCCACGTCGCTTCCCAGTATTTCTGCGTAGTGTTGTCGCCGGTGGCCGCCGTCACCGCCAGCTCCTTGGGAGTCGCTCCCTTGAAGATCGCCCGCCACGTCCTGGCTGCGCCGCCGCTGCCTCCGTTTGGCCACGTCGCATTGTTGACGTAGTTCGACAGCGCCGCCGCCTGCGTAGCCCACCCTGACCACGACGTGTAGCAGCGGGTGAGCGTCAGCCCGTAGTCGGAAGACTCGACCTCCAGCCCTTCCAGCGGATCGCCAGCGCTGTTGGCAATCACGACTCCTGCGTTGTCCCTCCATGCCGGGATCGTCGCCGTTCCACCGCTGGCTGCCCAGTAGTCCTTGGGGATGCCTGTCGTGGGGTCTGGCGTGTTTTGCTTTGGGGGAATGTAAAAGGTGACGCTCAACACCCACGCCATGCCATCGCCCGAGGCCTCATCGAGCGAGAATTCCATGGCCTTGTGATCGGAAAAATCCCAGTGGCCATCGCCAAACTTTACGCCCGGCGCGCGCGAGATCAGCACCTTTGACGTCGCAGGAGAGTCGACGCGGATTTTCCATTTCTCCGTGAATACAAACGACTCCCCAAACTTGCCGGTCAGGCCAGTTCCGATCGTCACGCGATGCGAGGAAACTACAGCCATCAGTTAGCTCCGATCTCAATCATCTGGAACTCTTGGGAGTCGACGAGATCCATATGGATCTGCGTGAGCATCTCAAGGCTTTTCTGCGGGACGTCGTCCTTCTCGCCACGCATCAGCCGGAACATCTCGGAGATGCCCTCTTTCGACCTGCTGTCGGTCGCCTTGAGTTCTGACGCGCTTGTGCCGGTGAATGTCTTCTCTTCCTTGCCGGGCAACGTCACCGGCTTGGCCGTGCTCGGGGCAGCTGCGTCGGCCTTGGCCTTGGCGATCGCGTCACGCAGGCCAGAGGCGATAGGACCGGCGGCTCCGGCGCTGGCCTTCTGCTGCTCATCACCAAAGGCCTTGCCAAAGTTTGCCGAAGCGCTCGCAATGTTGTCCGTGATCCCGTTGGCGATCCCCTGGTTGAAGCCATTCATTCCCGCGACGGCAGCATCAAGCGCCGCAGACTCAAAGCCCAGCAGGCCTGCTGCCGCCTTGATACCGGTCAGGATCAACTCCATCGGGCCGGTGATGCCCAGCATGGCGAAGCCGACACCGGCTTGGAATGCGTCGCCCACGCCAGCGAAAAACGCTGCCGTCCGCTGCGCGTAATCCCAAATAGCCGTCCAGTCTGCTCCGACAGACGAGGCGTAGTTCCAAAGCTCAATGCCGCTGGCGATGAATGCGTCAGCAATCGTCGCGAGATACTCAGCCCCACGCAGGATTCCGGCACCAATCGTCTGCCCAATCGTGGCGCCTCCGACGTCGCCCACCAGCTTGACGAACGTGTCGGATACAGACTGCAGGGCAGGGGCGAGGTAGGCCGTAACCTGCCCGATCACGCCTGAGATCGTCGCGCCCGCAAGGTCAAACGAATCATTCATGGCCTCGACCGACGCGCTCTGCTCGTTGGTGAGAGCGATCCCGAGGCGCTCGGCCTGCTTGGCCGTCTCGGCTACGCTGGCGCTGCCTTCGTTGAACAGCGGCAGCAGTTCGGCACCGGCCTTGCCAAAGAGCGAGACGGCGGCCCGGGCACGCTCTGCCTCGGTGGGCAGCGCTGCGATAGCGTCGGAGATCGCCGCGAATCGCTCCGCAGAGGTCTTGCCGTTGAGGTCTTCCAAGGTCAGGCCCACCAGGCCAAACGCCGCCTGCGCTACAGCAGAGCCCTCGGCCAGCTTGGCGAAGGCGATGTCGCCCTTCGTCGCCGCCTTGCCGATCGACTCAAGGCTGACGCCGGCCAGCTGCCCAGCGAGACTGAGCCCGGAGAGTTCGCCGTAGGTCATGCCAAGCCGGTCGGCTAGCTTGCTGGTGCGGTCAATCACCTCCGACTCGGCCTGCCCCATGCCGATGAGCGAGCGGACTGCGTTGCTCGCGGCCGACGCGATCGAGCCGAACAGCTGCGCCGCCTGGATGGTGATCAGAGCATTGAGCTTGCTGTTGATCTTTGAAAGGGCGTTGTCGGCCGTGCCGATCGCGCTGGCCATCTTTCTGGCGCCGGTGGCCGCCCCGGCCATCTCGGTTTCCGACTTGCTCACGGCCCGGTTGTAGGCCTCCTGCCCGATCGCCCCGGCACGCAGGAGCCGGTCGAGGTTTGCCACGGTCGCCGCGTGCCGTTCCTCTGCTGTGGCTACGCTCTGCGTTACGCTGGCACCTTCGCGGTGCATGGCCGTCAGATCGTCCATCGCCGCCGCCATCGCCCTGGTCTCGCCTGTGGCGTCGGAGAGCGTAGCGGCAGCGTTGGCAACGGCGCGGTCAAAGGCCTCCTCGGAGATAGCGCCGACGCCCAGCAGCTGCGTAAGCTCGCGGGTCGTCGCCGCGTGCTTCTCTTGGGCGGTTGCCACCTCTTCCGAGATCGACCGGCCGCGCTCCATCTTGGCGTCGAGTTCCGATTGTGCCTTGGCCTGTGATGCCGCCACGGCGGCTGCCGACTCGGCGGCCCGCTTCGCTGAACCATCTTGGTTCGCAAGCTCAAGCCCGGCGGCAGCCATCGCACGGGCGTAGGTGTCGCCCGAGATGGCGCCGGCCTGCATCAACTGCGACAGCTCTGCGGTTGTCGCCGCGTGGATCTCTTGGGCCGTGCGAAATTGCTCCGTGACAGCAGCCCCTCGCACCAGAGTGCCAGCCAGCGTTTCAGCCGAAGAGCGGATCAACTCCATCTTGCGGGCGAATTCCTCGGCCGAGATCGATCCCGATGCGAGCGACGACTGCAGCCGCTCGGCCAGCCCCTGCATCACCTGCAGCCGGGCCGCCGCGATCCCTGCCGCTGGGCCGACTTCGCCAACGCCACGGCCAGAGATGTTTTGCAGCTTGGCGAATGCAGCACCCAAAGAAGAGGCGTCGCCGCCCAGCTGCCGGAACGATCTTGAGGCGTCGCGCACGCCGGCCGTCAGCCCAGACGTTGAGGCTGAGAACACTGCAGCTACTTTGCCGATCGTCGCCATCAGTAGCCCTGCGCTTTCAGTTGCTTGGCAAAAGCCGGAATCGACATCAACTCGGCCATCTGCTCTTCATCGCTCATCTGCCGTGGTTCCGGTGCCTTGTAGCTCGGCAGAAACTTTTCCTCTGCGCTCGGCTCCACCTTGCCGCCACTGGCCACCAACGCCGCCCGGCCCGCCCGGCGCCACTGATCGCCGAATGGCTCGACTCGCCAGTAGGCCATCCACCGCCTCACCTGCCCCAGCGTGATCTGTTGTTTCCACGCCTCGACGTCCCAAATGCCGTGCTCTAGGGCGAGCCGGTAGAGGAACACGTCTACGCTGCCGCCGGGGCTTCGGAGTTTTTTTCGAGTTCCTCGACCTCAGAATCAGAGACCGACATCCGCTTCACGCCGGCCAGCCAAATTTCCTGCAGGGCCGACGCGCTCTTCTTCGACAACGCCACGATGTCTTTTTCGTTGAACAGCCGGTTCCCCTCCTCGTCGCAGAGGATCAGGCTGGCCAGCTTGGCCCGCCACTGGGCCGGCTTCAGCGCGTTTGCTTGGCAGAAGATTTCCCATTCGTCGCGCATGGCGGCGGTCGGGTCTGCCAGCCACACGTCGCGTTTCCACGCCCGCACCGTGAGCCGCAAAGGCTTGCGGATGTCATCAATCGCCAGAAGGTCTGCTGCTAGGCCCATGTCTCCCCCTTAGTTGCCGGTCAACTGAAACGAAACGGCGCACTGCACCAGCTCTCCGCGCGCCAACTCAAACTGAAAATCGTTGATAAATGCCTGCGCCTCGATCGACCATGAAGCCCACGCGATGTAGAGCGTGCCGTTTTTTCCGACGTCGGCCCGGCTGATCGAGCCGCCGGAACCGCCCGGGGTGCCGAGATAGCGAACCGTCATGGACCCGGGCTCAACGCTGGTGGCGTCGTAGGTCTTGACTATGCGAGAGTTGCCACCGGTGCCGATCACAGCGTTGTCGACGCTGGTCGTTTCGTAGACCTGCGCCACGGCCATACCGCCCGAAAGGCTGACGTATGTGCCGATGCTGCCGCCGTTCCAGTAGACGGTCGCGCCCTGCGAGTCTTCGATTGGAGTCGGCGCAGGCATCGCAGCCTCCGGGGCTTAGCCGGTGACCTTGATCGTGATCGTACCCATGAGGATCTCGCCGCGCGCGGCAGTGATCTCGCGGTCGGTGATCCAGCCATTGAGGCCAGAGATCGCCAGCTTGGTGCAAGAGAGCGCGCCGTATGCCCCGACCGTGAACGATCCAGACCCCATGAACTCAGCCGTGATCTCGTCGCCATCGACAAGCGGACCCGGCTGCAGCTTCCGCGCCGTGCCAGAGGCCTGCGACAGCGGAGTCACGTCGATCATGGGCACCGAGGACTTGCGCTTCGTGTTGGTAAGGATCGCCTCAAAGCTGGCGCCGCCAAACGAAAACGTCAGGCCCTGCGAGTCGACAACTGGCGTTGGCGTGGTATCTGGCATCATTCACTCCAGCGAATAGCGTAGGTCTGGGAGACGCAGTAGGTTGGGACGTCCTGCCCGTCGAAGTAGACCGGGTCTGTGTCGGCCTCGTCCGTGAGAATCGTGCTTGTGATTGTGACGCCCGAGGCTGTGCCGTTGAAGCCGTGCATTGCCACCCGCACCTGGTCGGCCAGCGCCTTCACGTCGGCGTATCCGGCCGCGAATATGTCGACCTCAAACGCGCCGTGCGGGGCTGTGACAATCCCGCCCAGGCCGAACTCGCGTTCGGTGCCATTTCGTCCGAACACGATGTAGGGCAGCTGGGCCGACTTCGGCGCCGCCATCGGGTAGGCGCTGCGGCCGGTTGCCAGCTCACAGGCTGCCTTAATCCACGACTCGGGATATGCCATTAGATTTTCCCCATGCCCAGTTTCGCCGCTGATCTCTCAAGCCCCGTGGCCATTTCCCGCATCACGTTGGCAAGGATCGCGGAGCGGTAGGCCTGGAGCACAGGGCGCACGATCGGGTGGGGCGTCATGCGTCCTGTTCTGCCCCCGCTTTTCCTGACCCGGTCCTTCGTGCCCTGCTCGACGATCGCCGCGTGGTAGCCCATCTGGCGTTTGTCCTTCTTGCGGGCAAACCCCACGACGCCCACAACGGCCGGGTAGGTGCGGCTGTAAAACTTGACCTTCGACGCGACCGACCGCCGTAGGCCGCCGGTCTTGACCGGGGCCGCAGCCCGCACGGCAGACTTAAATGGCGTGATCGCCCGGGAAACTGCTTGCCGCAGCTGCTGGCGGCCGACGTAGGCGGGCAGCGCAGCATAGCGCCGAATAAGGGAGTTGAATTCCTTCTCGGTCTCGCGGTAGTTGTAGCGGAAAAAAATGCCCCGCTCACTCATACACCCTGCTCCTCGCACGTTAATTCGTGCTCTTCGCGCCGGCCTTTTTCGACCACGCTGGAGATGTACAGGAGCCTGTTGCCACGGCTGGCCCAACGAACCCGCATGGTGCCCGTGATACCGTTGACGAACCGGATACGGACCACATGCGTGGCGCTGGTCACCAGCTGTTTGCGGCGTTCCTGCTCCGCGAAGCTGATCCCCTCAATACTGGCCCACCGCTTGGCAAACTCACGCCACGTCTGCGTAGCTTCCCCGAGGTCGTTTCGCACCTCGACCGGGTATTCGATCACTACGAATTCCTGCAGGTCGCCGGCTGGCAGCATCAATAAAACCCCGTGAGCGTTTCAGAGGCCAGCAGCATGTCGAGGCCTTCATTAAGCGCGCTGTTGATCGTGCCGACAACCGTGCTCTCGCGGTGCAGCCACCAGTGGCCCACGAGGAGCTTGATCGCTGCCTTTATGGTCGGCTGCACGGCGTCGATCGTGGCGGCCCCGGCCCAGTAGGTGACGATCACCTGTGCGTTGGTGCTTGGGCTGGCCAACCGGATACGCCCGGGCCGGCTGTCGCTATCGACTGTGTAGGCCGTGCTGGCCAGCGTGACGCCAGCGGAGGTCACCACGATCGGATAGCTGCCGCCCACCAGCAGCGGCGCGTAGGGCAGCTCCAGCGTGTCGCTCCATCCCCACCAGTTGGATTCGTGGCGGTTGCTGAGAAGGTCGAGCGGGTCTGCGAACGTGGCACGAAACTGCGTTGCCATCAGCGGCTGGCCCAGTCTCTGCTCAACCAGGCGGCGGGCGGCGGCCACAAGCCCGGTCACGTGGGCGTCGTCGTCGGTGAAATCCGACATGATCCGCAGCTGACCCTTGGCCTCGGCCAGCGTGACCGGCTCGACCGTTGGCAGCGTGATCCTGACAGTGGAGACGGGGTGCCGTGGCGAGGGCACGCCGTAGCCCATCTGCACTGGATACATGTAGGGATAGACCATCGGGCCTCCTAGCGAGTCGTGGCGGTGCGGATCTCAGGCTGTGGTGCGATGCCACGCTCGGTAGGCAGCTGTACCGGCAGGCCCTCAATTAGCGCCGCCTGGTGGTCAGCGATTGCAAAGCCGTGTTCCTGCAGAATCGTGCCGAGTCGCTGCGTGACCTCGACGACGTCGCCGCGTTTGTAGCCCCGGTAGGGTTGCGTAAATCTGACCTTCATTCCGTCACCTCTCTATATGGCAAGGGCCGGGCAGGCGGGAGAGGCGCCGGCCCGGCCCCGTTGGAGCCAATCACAGGGGAGGACTGTGAGTTAGACAGTGGCCTTGACGAGAGCGCCACCGAATTCGGGCGCGTGATTCGCGACGCCGAACCGCTGGATGCCCACGAACAGGGTCGCATTCTTCTTGATCAGCAACTCGCGGGCAGCAGTGATCTGCAGCCCGTTGGGCTTGTAGGCGATGGCGGATGTGAACCCGAAATCACCGTAAATCGCGTAGACATTCGCGGGCATGTTGTACGCCTTGCGAACCGGCACGCCCCACAGGCTGGCCACCGTGCCCTGCGAGATGTTCGCAGAGAGCAGCGTGGCCGAGACCTTCATGATTTCAGCCCAGCCGAGACTGCCGACAACCCACGAAGGATTGATGGCGTAGGGATCGATCTTGCCGACGAGGTCGGCAAAGTTACCAACCGTGGTGGCCGCCGTCTTGGCCACGGTCACGACGTTGCTGCCGGAGTTGTAGCCGGTGATGGCGTCGTAGAGGCCCGTGACCGAGATGCCGCCTGAGGAATACCCCTTGAGCCACACGCCGTCGATCCCCTTTGCGTAGCCATACGCGATACGGGAAGCGATCAGGCCAGCCACATCGACCGGCGAATCTTCGATTAGGTTGTTGGACACTGGCACGCTGGCCCGCATATCACGCACGGTGCAAGTCGCACCGCTGGTCGCGATGTCTTGGTCAGTGCTGTCGGTGCTTTCGGCCACGAAAGCCGCAGTGATTTCCCCGACCTTCGGCAGCGTGATCACGTTGCTGTTGGTCTCGAAGGTCTGCGCCACCTGGAACGCCTGCGACGTGTACTTCAGCAGGTTGATCACCGCTCCATACAACTGGGTCACGACGTAGTCGGAACCGTAGTTGGTGTTTCCTTCGCCCATCGTGCGAGTTTCGCCACGGGCGATTGCCCGCAGGCCCAAGCCCACCTTGCGAGCTTCGGCAGTGCTGCCGAATGCCCGCTTCGCCACCGATCCGGCAGCCTCAACGGTCGGAACCTCGTTGGCGGCCAGGGCGTCGCGGTGCTCGCAGGCGTCGACCACGGTCGACCGAAGGTTCTTGATCCGGTCGTCGAGGGCCTTTTCCCGCTCCATCTGCGGCAGGATCTTCTCGGAGCGAGTCACAAGCCCGTCGATCCGCTCGGCAATGGAAGCCGATTCGGTCTCGTTGGCCGGCGTCAGCTGGCGGAGTTCATCGATCTGCGTGGCGATCGATGCGGCGTCGTCCTGGAGCAGGCGGAGCGCGTTAGACATTCTGGAGTCCCTCGGGGTGTGCGTGACGACTATCACTATCCCGATCGAGTGGCTACCGTTGAAGCCAACGTACTACCGTAGAACGGACGCCGGCGCCGGCTTACAGGTGCCCGTGGTACATGGCACTGCCTTTTTCTCTTCCTTCGCCTTCGCAGGCTCAGGCGCAAGACTCGCGTATGCCACAGCGACAGCAGCTGCTGCGCGTGGGTGCTCCAGCGCTTCGGCGTGTGGGTCAGCGGAGAACGACGTCAGTAGTGCGACGATTGATTCCAAGAGCGTCATGGGAAATAAATCTCCGTGGCCTTCCCGAGGGCTCCAGATGCGGCGGCTACCACGCCGAACGTGAAGATCATCTGCCAGACAGTCTCTTCGTCGACGGCTCCCCAAATGCCAGCCACCGCCAGCGCGGCCGACATGAGGATAAGAGCGCAGAGCATTCCACCAACGTATTTTTTCATTTGATCACCATCTCCCATTATCGAGGATCGGGTTGCCGTCAGCGTCGCGCGGCGGTGCCTTGACCAGTTGTTCGACCGGCTGCGGCGCCTGCTCGCCGGCCAGCATCACCCATAGCCCGAGTCTGGCCATGCGAGACAGGAACTTCAGCACCGGCCGCTGTGGCTGTGGCTCAGGCCGCACCGGAGACGCAGGTGAGGAGGCCAGCCACCAGCCGGCGGCGGCGCAGAGAACGCAGGCAATCAAAGTTTTCTGGTTCATAGTGCCATCATCCAGTTGCCGTTATGCAGATCCCGATACTGAAATCCGGTAGCGCCGCCGATACTGAAGCTGTCGCCCTGGCGAATGATCGCCTCGGAGTCTTGGCGCGTGATCCAAAATGACCCGTCAGGCTGGTCGACAGGGTGCTTGCCACCGCCGCACCAAGTCGCGCCCCACGAGTTCATAATTAGAACGCCGTCGCGCGGGTGCTTCATTGCAGGCTCACCGTTCGCGCCAGAGTTCTTGGCGTATTTCACGCTTACGGCCACCATGCAATGATTCCATTGCCCGCCTCTTGGTAGGAACCCATCAGCGTCTCGCGTGGTGGTTGCGGCGAAACCCACGTTGCTGCAGATCGGCACCGGGTAGCCCGATTCCAGCGACGCGCACAGCCCTTCCCATGTCTCGATCAGCGCCACGGCCCGTGCCGTGTGGTCGTTCGCCAGCACCGCCAGGGCGTCTGGCACGCCACTATTCCCCCACTCGCGGGAAAGCGGGATTGAGTAGGTCGAGAGGTCGACGTTGCCATATTTTTCGCGGTAGAGGATGCCGCCCCTGCCGTTCTTCAAACCGCTCACCCACCGGGCTGCGGCAGCGCCGTAGGAGCCGTCGGAATATCCAGCCAGCCGCACCGGTGGCATCCGTGCTGCCGTCCTGCTGCCGCCATAGATAGGCTCTGTGGCCACCAGCAGCGGCGGGCGCTCCTGCTCGCCGGTCTGCCATTCGATCGACTGCCCTATGTAGGCCCCCATGCCCCACCCAAAGCTCACGCAGGTGCCGGCAGCCCCTTGATTCCACGGGCCAAACGACTTGCCGTAGACGGCCCTGTGAGCCTTGTCGGCAGCGCGATACAGGTAGGTATCCTTCTGCCTGGCCCCGGCGATGACCTCGGCCGCCGCCTGGCGGAACGTCGGCTTTTCCAGCTGCGCCAAGAATTGCTGCGTGCCGGCTGGATCGGGAACGTATCCAAACTGGCCGTCAGCGATAATCGCCCGCTCGGCATGCCACAGGGCGCGAGTTGCCAGCCACGCGCAGCAGGCGACGAGGATGCCGCCGGCGATGGCCCGCCATGAGAGAGGATCGTAGGGCCTTGGGCTATTTGGCTGCATCAGCGGCGGCCCTCCCGACTTCGCGGAACGCATTGACCCACAGCGCCCGCTCTTCGGGCGTCAACGAATCGCCAGACGTGCCGGCAGCCTCGTCGAGGAATTTCTTGACGGCGTCGCGGATGTGCGGTTGCTTTGCGCCCAGACTGACGCCACGGCAGCGGGCCTCCCGGGCCGCTACTCGCAGATCCTCCAGGGCGGCGCCGGTCTTGATACGGCGCTGCTCTTCGGGCTGGCTGCCGTCCCACTCAAGGCATGCCGCGATCTCCTCGCAGAGGGCGGAAAACGTGGTCAGATCGGCTGACGCAGTCGGGCCGATGGCCTTGCCGCGCAGGTTCAGCAGCGCCGGACCGGGTTCCGGCGTAGGTACTGGTGCCGGGCGGTGCTCGATGGCGTAGGCCACAAGCCCGCAGGCGACCAGCGCAGCCGCGAAAACGTGTCTACGGTCCATGTCTACTCCTTGTCAGAGCCGGCCATGAGAGCCAGCGTGAGCACGTTGATCGCCTGCGCGACGGGCTCGGTCAGGCACTCAGTCGATGCCAGCCGGTTGCGCACCACGGCCATGGCGTCCTGCGCGTCGCGGAAGCCGGGCTTCTTGGCGGCTGGTGACGCCGGCCCCGCCGGGGGCGCCGAGACGGACGCGAACAGCGACGGTTGCTCTTTAGGAGCGCCGGGCCAGAAATACACGGCAGCGGCGATTGCAATGCAAAGCCAGATCATGCGTTGGCCCTCACAAGAGGCAGGAGCGATTCAAGAGCACCGCTGGCGAGAGCCAGCACGGTTGAGCGGATCAGCGGCCGGAACGCCAGCCACACGGGGTAGGTAGCCATCGGCACGCAGTAGACGGCGACGCTATCGAAGAGCGCCGCCACGGCCTCAAGGGCGATTGCCTTTTTCTCTGGCCCTGCCAGTTGCTGCACAGCGTCGAGCTCGGCAACCGCCAGCCGCAGCAGGGCGACCAGCAGAGATCCGAACTCGGCCACCGTGAGCCCGCCGGCAGCCTTCGCCCTGGCGTCGTCGAGGAACGCGCGGACCTGCCCGGCCATATCTTCGATTGTGCTCATCGTTTGCGTCTCCAGATGGCCTGTAGGCTGACGATCCTGCGCCCCTTAGCCCGGCAGGCCGGGCACGACGTGTACTGCAACTGCTGCGCGGCACCGCACCGGCGCGAGGATTCCACGCGCAGACGCTCGCCACACTGGGTGCAGTTAGCCGCCGCAGACATCAAGAAGCCTCCTACGGGCAAGAGCGCCCAAGGCCCGGGCGGCAGCCAGCTTGGTGCCGACGCGGACCGCAGACCGCTGGGCCGGCACGGAGTCGACCGTGGCCGGCGTGTCGTCGATCCAGACGTCGACCGTGAAACCGGCTGCCGTGGCCGCGTCGCGCTTGGTGGACGCTGGGCCGCAGAGGATCACCGCTGCAACGTCGGAGTCTTCGCCCAGGGCCGCTTGGATCTCCATGCGGTTGTCGGGCGTGTCCTCGCGCCGGCTGGTCATGATCACGGTGCAGCCGTCCTCCGTAGCCTCTTCGATGAACGACAGCCACAGACCGGGCGCCGCCGCAAAGGTGCCGTCGTAGTCGATGCTGATGGTCATGCTCGGGTAGCCCATCTCGCCCGCTTCGTTGTCGGTGGGCACCATCAGCGCCCGCGCGCTGCGCCATGCCTCAAGCGACCGCAGGCCTACGCTGGCCTCTGGATAGGCCGGGCTGGTGACGATGCTGACGTCAAACAGGTCGTTGACCTCGCGGATCGTGCGTACCGGGCCTTGCTCGTCGGCCGACCAGGCTTCGTTCTTCGGCGCCACTGTGAACGCGAAGCTCGCGGCGGTGAGATCGCCGCGCCGCATGAGCGTGGCCGTGTCGCGGGCCAGCTGCGTGTCGGGTGCGTCGGCCTCGAACCGCAGGCCCTGCTCATCGCTTGCGAGTCGGAGCGTGCCGGAGGATGTGCGGGCCAAGAGCTGCCCGTTGTCGTGGTTGAGGTTGAGCACGACGTCGGCGCCACGCGCCAGCACGGCGTCGAAAGCGCCACGCGCCAGTACCTCGCGGAAGCCACCGAGATCGCCAGACATCGAGTTGGTGCGGGCCGCGTAGCCCTTGAATTTCATTCCGCCGCCAGAGGCGCGAGACTTGACGAAAGCCAACTTCTTTGGCATGGAGGCCACGGCCAGCACGCGCTTTTCAACCGATAGAGGTCGCATCTGGATCTCCTAAGAATGGCTGGCCCGGGCCTTCCGATGGCACTGACTGCGGGGTGCCTGGTGCGTCGGGCGGTACGGTGTTTGGGTCAATTGGCGGCGGTAGCTGCTTCTGCGCGGCTGCCTGCTTGAGCGTCGAGAAGCCCAGCTGCAAGTAGGTCAGATCGGCAGCGGGCTCATCGAGAAGGGGAAGGTCTTCGATCTCGCGGATCTCGTTGGGCGTGATCGCGCCAAGATTAAAAAGCGTCTGAAACAGCTGCGACCGGGTCGCCGTGTCGGCCCTCAGCAACCCACGGTTGTCTAGCTTGCTGTAGACGCCGGGGCCGTAGGTGCCGAGGATCGAAATGTCGATGGCGCTCTCAATCCGGTGCTGCCACGGCAGCAGGCAGAACACTTGCGCGGAAATGAACTCCTGCTCTACCGTGCTCCATTTCATCGCCGCCGTGTCGCCAATCAGCGTGCTCGGCACGCCGTAGATACGGGCAATCTCGCCCACGATCCCGGCCCGCTGCTGCATGTACTGGCTTGATTCCAGCGAGTTGCCATCGAGCACCTTGGCGGTTACCGACTTCGGTAGCACAGCTACCTTGCCACGGTTGCGCGGCCCGCCGTATGCGTCGCGCCAGCCGTTCTGCAGGGCAGTCTTGCCCTCGTCGGGAATCTTTTCCGTTGTCTCCAGCACCATGTCGGGGCGGGCCGAGTTGTCCCAGAATGCGGAGGCTGCAATGTCCAACTTCCGCGCGAGGCTGACCGACGTGCCGCAGAGGTCGGCCGGCATCATGCCCATGTAGCCATTGTCGCTCAGCCACCTGTAGTGAACGATCTGCTCTTGGTAGTATTCCTCTTGCCCACCAAACGGGTTGATGTAGTTGTATTTGAGCGAGTTATCAGACATCCGTTTGACCACCATTCGGCTCGGGTGCAGTGGCCAAAGCTCGCTGCAGAACCCGCGCTTGCCCGACTTAATCAGGCTGTAAGCGTTGCCATACAGGCCCGTGTGGTAGACGGTCGTTTCGATGTACTGATAGGTCGACATCCAGCCGTTGGGCTGGCGGCGCAGTACCGGATAGCAAGCCAGATCAATGGCCGGCCGCTTGTGCCGATCGCCCGCGTGCAAGACCTCCAGCGGCATACACGCGATCGATTGAGCCAAGAATCGCAGGCAGGCGAGGATCGCCGTCACGCGGGCGGCGGTCTGCGCCGTCAGCTTGTCCATCGGCTCAATGCCCCAGTATTGCGGGGCAAGAGCGTCAAGGGCACGCAGCGTGATCACGTCGTCGGGGTGCAGACGCGAGAGGTCAAAGGATCGTGATCGACCAGTCGCTAGGTCCGTCATCGTCGTCGGTAGACGCGACAGCCAGGCCGCAGATTGTTGCAACAATCCCATCGATTTTCTCTTTCGATCTGCCTTTGTCCGGCTTTATGTTGCCGTTGGAGTCAGTCAGGAGTTGCACGTTGCCAGCCATCCACGAAAGAACCGGGTTCCCGCCGTGCCGTATGCGTCGCTCGTAAATGAGACTTTCGAGGAGCTTGCTGGGCTGGCTGAGACTTCCGACGTTCTGCCCTATTCCTACAATCTCCAGCCCCTCCGATTGAAGCCGCGACGCGATGCCGCCAAGGTTCCACGGGTCAGCGCCGATCTTCTTGACCTGGTGCGTCTGGGCATACGCCACGATGTCGGCAGCTACGGCGTCATGGTCGAGGCGCACGCCGGGCGTTGTGCGTATCCAGCCCTCGCGAATCCACTGCGTGAGCGGGATTCTGTCTTTCGATTCGCGCTCGGCCACGGCGTCTTCGGGAAACCAGAAAAGGCAGTCGAGGTCGTAGCTGCCGTCTGGCCCCTTGAAGATCGCCACGGCGGCCGTGAAATCCCGGTTGCTTGCAAGGTCAAGACCGATCCAGCAGGGCCTGCCGGCTAGCGGCTCGGGCGGCCCGGCGCCGCACGCTGCCCAGACGTCAGGCAGGAACCAGCGTGAATCCGATTCAGTCGGCACGTTGATTCGATACCGCGCCCACTGGTTCAGTGCAGCCGGGTTCTTTTGGGCCTGCACGGCGTCGGCGCAGAACGACTCCAGCGAGATCGTGTGCCCGAGACTCGGGTTTGCCTTGTACCACTGCTCTTCGTCGAACCACTTCGCCGGGTCGTCGTCGGCTTTGTAGATGCGGCCGAAGAACGTCGGGTCGTGCGCGGGGTTTGCCTGCACCTGCTCGGCGTATTGCCACAGTTGCCACCAGAGCGAACCGGGAGAGCGGTCGTAACCGGCCGTGCTGATCGAAATAACCATTGGCGATCGTCTCGCCGCGCCAGCGTAGCGGAGGGCGTCGTATAATTTTGTGTCTCGCTGGCTGTGCGTCTCGTCGAGCAGCACCGCAGAGGCGTTGAGACCTTCAGCCCGAAAACTGTCGGCACTGATCACGGTGTAACGTGACCCGCTGGCCCGGTGCAGAATGGTGTTCCGCGAGTCGATGACCTCAAGCACGCGCGACAGGTGAGGCGAAGCCCGCACCATCTGCGCTGCCTCACGGGCGATGATCCCTGCCTGCGCCCGGTCGGACGCTGCCGAGATGACCTCGGCGCCGGGCTCGTTGTCGCCAAGAAGAAAATACAACGCCAGCGCAGAGAGCAGGGTCGACTTGCCGTTTTTTTTCGGCGTGAAGATGGCAGCAGTGCGGTAGCGACGCCTGCCCTGGTCGTCGTGCCAGCCAAACAGCGGCTCAATGATGTCGCGCTTCTGCCAGTCGAGCAGATGCATGGGACGCCCGGCCCACTCGCCCTTGCTCATCTGGCAAAACGTCTCGATGAATTTGATCACGCGATCGGGCCGGGCCTGATCGTAGGCGAAGCCCGGCACGGCTTCGGTGCGCTTCGGTGCGGCAGTTGCACGCCGGCGCTTAGGCTTTGGCTCGCATGAACTCGTCGAGCGGGTCGGCTTTTTCTTCACGTTGCACCACCATTCCACTGCGGGCGCTCGGGGTCATCCCGAATTCCCTTTCGATTGCCAAGAGATCTGCGGAGAAGCCACGCAGCGCCGCCACCTCTGGGTTTCCTTTACTGCCGCCGGCCGCCGTCGCACTCGAAAGCCCGTTGGCCTTGATCGACTCGCGGCACTCGTGCCACATCTCCGTGGTGTGGCAGTAGCGCTCCAGTGCATCGCGATCGGAGACCGTGAGAATTCCGCAGCGGGCAAGGGCCGGGGCCTTGCGACGCCAAACCGCCAGCGCGACTTCCGACAAACTGGGCGGCGCGTCGAGCGCGGAAAGTTCCGGCTGCGGTTCCGACTTGAGTTTCTTTTTGGCGTTCCGTTTGCCGGGATCGCCACGCATGATCTTGAGTTTTGTGGGTTCTGCTTTTCTTGGCATTTTGCGTTATTTCAAAATACTTTGCCGTTTTGCGGCCACACACACACGCT
>Ga0114958_10000933_pt1 | contig 24025 bp, 22 predicted proteins | sample C_130208_EF_Meta_FD_89577 | JGI IMG/M metagenome (GOLD analysis project Ga0114958, IMG submission 89577) | Freshwater microbial communities from Lake Croche, Canada to study carbon cycling - C_130208_EF_MetaG | ecosystem: Environmental > Aquatic > Freshwater > Lake | place: Lake Croche, Canada... | reverse complement strand
CTCGGTAAGGCGTCATCGTCGATTCATTGGATGGAAGGGGGGCTCAGCGGAGCCGGAAGATTTCCTTGAGGGCATTGACGGGGCCGTCCACCAGCTTGGTCGCCTCCGGGACGATCATTTGGAGGATTCGCCAGATAAGGGTCACCGGCATGGCCAGGATCCGGACGAGAAACTTGATCAGCCACCACGTGATGAGGATTGGACTGAATAGAAGGCGAAAGAAGGATTTCATGGTGAGGGAAAGTGAGGTGTCGGTGCCTGTTCCTCAGACGAGTGTCATCAGGTCCACTTGCGCTTGCCCGTGAGCAGTTCGTAGATCTCTTTGAAGAACAGCCAGATCATCCAGAGGACGACTTTGATTTTGATCAGCATGGGAATACAGTGGTGAGGAAGGTCTTTGAGGTGGTGCGCCGTGAGTCGATCGGAGCCCAAGGTCACGAGCGGGCATCAATCGGCCTCGTCGACGCACCACCAAGGTGCAGGGGGCAGTCAAATGATTCGGATCGTTGAGCCGTTGCGGATGTTCACCACTCGGACCCGGCCGTTTTTCTCGGTGAGGTGGGCTTCTTCGCCCTGAATCGCGGCGGCCGTGTAGCTACCTGAAATGAAGCGGACGGTGGATCCGTTGGACGTGTTGACGATGCGGACGGAACTGCTTTCGATTTTAGCTGCGTAGGCCATGCTTCAATCTGCCCGCTTGACGAACTACCGCCAGTGAGGTGCGTTCTAGATGTGTCATAACGTTGGATTCCGAAGGGGAGTTTCGGCCCGCCTCGGTGATTTATGACACTGCATCCCCCACGCCCACTGGCACGTTTGACAGCTGGCGGCATCCTTTCCCAACGTCCCATGAATCTCCAATTCGACTAAACCATGCTCAGAATCGTCTCGATCCCTAGCAGCCTTACGCGAGGAAGGCTCTATCTTTGCTCGATGCCCGGTCGCTTCGAACCCTTGGAGATTTTCCTTCAGGAAATTGCAGCGGCCGCAGTTGGGAACGTCATCTGTCTGGTCTCCGATGAGGAGATCGCCCACAAATCTCCGGACTACCTCGCTGCGATCCAGCGTGAGGAGATCCCCGCGACGCTCGTGCGGTTTGAAATCACGGACTATGGGCTGCCTGCCAGCGTGGAGGAGTTCGATCGGACTCTTGATCGAATCCGCGAAAAACTCGATGACGGGGAGTCTGTCGTGATCCACTGCGCCGCCGGCAAAGGCCGGACCGGAATGACTTCCATCCGATTGCTCTCCCGCATGGGCATGCCCCTGGAGCAGGCCATTGAAACCATCCGTCTCGCAGGTTCGAGTCCGGACACCCAAGCCCAGCGGGATTTCCTACAGCGTCCCCTTTAACACCGATTTCTCCAATCCACGATCCCTTCTGCAGCTATGAGTTCAATCGCCATCCTCTCCGACATTCATTCCAACCTTCGGGCCTTTCAGGCGGTGCTGAAAGACGCCCGGGAGGCCGGCGCGGAGCAGTTCGTCTTCCTGGGCGATGTCGTTGGGTATGGAGCGTTTCCAAGCGAGTGCGTGACGCTGGTGCAGGAGCATGGTGGTCAGTGTGTGATGGGAAATCACGAGGTTGCTGACTTGTCCCTGGTTGAAAGCATGCGCCATCAGTCCGGAGATCGGAGGAGGGGAGGAGCCTGCGGCTACACCGCAGGACTGATCCACTCCGCGAGATCGCTGGATCCCCGAAAGCTCAGCTGGCTGGAGTCCCTGCCATACACGCTGCCGATCCCCGGCGCGGTGGCGGCCCATGCCAATCTCCAAAGTCCTCGTAGCTTTGGTTACATCACAGACTCCTTGAGCGCGGGCCCCTCCCTCGCGGCTCTGGCCACACAGGTGTTCGGCCTTGGATTTTTTGGGCACACCCACCTGCAGGAAGTGTTCCCCGGCCATGGCGGGGGCGTCGAGTGGCTGGACGATACAAGCTTTCACGTGCCGAAGGAATCCCGCTGTGTCGTGATGGTTGGGTCGGTCGGCCTGCCCCGCCACCCGACGGATCGCTCCGCGGCCTGGGTTCTCTGGGACCCGGAGGCGCGGATCATCGAGCTGAAGCGAACCGAATATGATCGGGTTCAGGCGGCCGGGGAGGTGATCCGGGCGGGCTTGCCATCCTCAACGGCCATCGACTTGTTGACGGCAGAGGAGGCCAAGGAGTGGCGATGAATGCGCGTCGATGTTGGCAAGCAGCCCATGAACGTTTGCTCTCGGTGAAGGCTACCTCTCCCTTGCGCGAACTCGTTGGAACGGCAGGAAAGCACCCAAGGCCTGGGAGTGCTCCAGAAACTTGGAATCCACCCGAAGCAATCACTTTCTCATGATCCTAGAGCACGATAAAGTGGTCGACTCTCTCAAGAGGCACACCAAGGAACTCGCCTTTCCAAATGGCCGCATGGTTGGGTCAACGGGACATTTCTTGACCCGTGGATACCTCGTCAATCAGATGGAGGCGGCTGGCTTGATTCCGTTCCACGGCAGCTCCTTTGAGCTTCGCTACGAGAGACCCCACCCCAGCACCCGGCAGCCACAGGACTTCACCAATCTCGTCGGAGTGATCCCGGGCACGAATCGAACTCTGCCTCCGATCCTCGTTGGCGCGCACTACGACAGCGTGATCGCAGCGCCGAGCGTGGATGACAACGCCACCTCGGTGGCCATGAATCTCGTCCTCTCCAAGGAGTATCGGCAGCGCCCTCTCGATCGGGATCTGATCATTGCCTACTTCGACTCAGAGGAGCCTCCCTTCTTTCTCGGGGAGTCCATGGGTTCGCGGCGGTTTTGCGAGGACTACTGCCAGGACCTCAAGTTTGCCGCCGTGATTGTCTCAGACCTCATCGGCCACGATTTCCATCCATCGGATCTCGGCCTGCCCTCGATTCTCGGCACGGTCATGCCCCACTTGCGGAAGCTCGTCTGCGTCATGGGGGCGGAAAGCTCTCCCGAATTTCCGTCCATCGTCAGTGCCGCAGCCAAGCGAGCCACAGGCATCCGGGTCTTCCACCTGCTTCACCGCTACGTCCCCAACATGTCCGACCACGCGGCGTTCGCAAAAGCCGGTCATCCTTTTCTGTTCCTCAGCTGTGGACAGGGACGTCACTACCACAGCCCGCAGGACACCTTGGAGTGGATCAATTTCAGCAAGCTCGGCAGGATCACGCACTACGTCGCTGACCTCATCGACCAAATCAACGGAACAACTCCAGCCCAGCCCCAACCGCTCGACGACCAGGAACTTTTCGACCTGGAAATGGAAATGCTACGCGAAGCCCTGGGCGTGACCCTCCCCATGGCCCTGAAGCACTTCAAGCAAAAGCTCCCCACCTCCCGTGAGGAGCTGGATGGGATGTTGTCGGGAGTCTTCGAGGGAGCGATCCGGTAGTCAAATTCATCGAGTTAGAGACTGACGCCAACAATCCATCGTCCAGATCCAACTTCCGATTTCCCATGAATCAATCCATACGGGGCGGTAACGAGCCAACTTGACCCTTTGATGAATCGGGCATGGATTGTGGTAGGAAACGGTTTTGAGAAGTAGCGAGAGTCCGCCTTAAGAACTCGACAGGTAATAAGCCCGATCTCGAGCCCAATTTCCGTCATCTCGTCGGGAAAGGCGGCGTCTGAATCGACCTCCTCGCGTGATCAGAGGCTTGCCCGCAAGGCATCGAACTTCGCCTTCAGCGCCTGAAGCATCTTCTCCGCACGGGTAATGTCCCCGTGGAGAATTGAGAGGGAGGCGAGCTTCGCCGTGAGTGACGAGCCTGAGGCCTTCGTGCCTGATTTTAGTCCGCCACTTCCGTTGGCTTTTAGCCAGGCGGCCAGGCTAAGCTGGGAAATCCCGAACTTTCTGACGGCTGCTGTTTGGCCTCCGCGGCCGTTTTGTGCGTTGAACGATTCGACGAATTGAACGATCTCCGCCTTCTCCTCGTTGGTGTAGCGCTTGCCGGTTGAGCCTTTGGCCTTTGGCGCATTCTTGGCCTTCGAGGCAGCTTTCGGTTCAGGGGCGGATTGGCTTTTGCGTGTGGCCCTGACTGACGACTTCGTTGCTTTGTTCTCTCGATTAGATTATTTCGAGGGAAATCGAGGAGCTCGTAGAGCGGGGGATCCATCGGTAGTGTTGGATTCGGATTTTCATCCATTTTTCCGTGACACGCCAATTTGCGTGGGCATCAATCTCAGCAATCTAACACACCCTTTCGTTCTCATCGAAGTGCGGGTAAACTGGTAAGATCAGACCATCTTAAAATCGCGCTGTTTTCATGATTGAATGGATTCTTCACCGCCCGCCGCATGCTTGCAACCAGTCCGAAATCCGGGTGGCTGAGTTGCTGAGAGGGCTCGCGGATTCGAGCCATCCGTGGACAGTGATCTGGGGTTTCTACTTCATCGACAGCCGTCTGGTGCGCACACGACAAAGTGATCCGGCCTGATTTCCAGGCCATAGCCAGTGGCTTCGATATTGGCGTATGTCAGGAGCGTGACCAAATGTTTCGGCACAATCCACCAGATGCTTAGGAAAAGCATGCCAACCAGGCCAAACCAGAACACCCGCGAGCGATGGACTGGTTTTGGCGGCATGGCTCAGAAATACTTCATCACCTTCTCCACCGCGGCTTCCGGCGTGAGGCCGTGGAGTTCGCGGAGGATGTCGGGCTTGCCGTGTTCGACGAATTCGTCGGGCCAGGCGATGCGCTCGACCGGAGTGTGGATGCCGGCGTCGTGGAGGAGTTCGATGATCGCAGCACCGAAGCCGTTGTGGGCGACGTGGTCCTCGAAGGTGCAGACGACCTTGCACTTCTCACCGTAGGTTTCGATGACGGTGGCATCGAGCGGCTTGATGAAGCGTGGGTTGATCAGTGCGACGGACAGGCCCTTGGCTTCGAGCATCACTTTGGCGCGGGCGGCCATTTCACACATCGTGCCGAGGCCGATGAGGGCGACGTCGGTGCCATCGGCAATGACTTCAGCCTTGCCGATTTCGAGAAGTTTTCCGGTCGCTGGAACCGGCGTGCCGTCGATCGCCCCGCGCGGGTAGCGGATGGCGGAGGGGCCGGCGTCATACTGCGCCATGGTGTAGAGCATGTCGACGAACTCAGCCTCATCCTTTGGCTGCATGAAAATAATATTCGGCACATGGCGGAGGTAGCCGATGTCGAAGAGGCCGTGGTGGGTTGGGCCGTCGTCGCCAGAAAGGCCACCGCGGTCCATGCAAAGGCGAACCGGCAGTCCCTGCAGCGCCATGTCATGAATGATCATGTCGTAGGCGCGCTGCATGAAGGTCGAGTAGATCGCGAGGAAGGGCTTGTAGCCGCGTGTGGCCATGCCGCAGGCGAAGAGGGCGGCGTGTTCCTCGGCGATGCCGACGTCGTAGTAGCGGCCGGGGAGTTCCTTCTTAAAGATATCGAGCTTCGTTCCACCGGGCATGGCGGCGGTGATGGCGACGATCTTGTCGTCCGTCTTCGCCATGTCGGTCACGGCGCGGCCGAAGATTTCCGAGCAGGTCGGGGTGGAGGTGGTGTCGGTGGAGCCGTCTTCGATCTTGTAGGCACCGAGTCCGTGGAACTTGCCGGGATTGTCGAGGGCCGGTTGGTAGCCGCGGCCCTTTTCGGTGATGATGTGGAGGACGACGGGTTCCTGAAGCGTCTTGAGGTGCTCGAAGGTTTTCACCAACAAGGGCAGGTCGTGGCCATCGATCGGACCGAAATAACGCAGGCCGAACTTTTCGAAAAGGACGTTTGGAAATAGCAGGTTCTTGGCCCCTTCCTCGACCTTGTGGGCGAGCTTGCGAACGGCCTTGCCGGCGATTTTCTCCACGAATTCGGCGGCGGTGTTGCGAACGCTGGCGTAGGTCGCGTGCGTCTGGAGGGCGTTGAAATAGCGGGCGATCGCGCCGACGTTCTTGTCGATCGACCATTCGTTGTCGTTGAGGACCACGATGAAGCGTTTGGTCGTTTCTGAAATATTGTTCAGCGCCTCGAGGGTGGGTCCGCAGGTGAACGCGGCGTCTCCGGCGACGGCGACGACGTGGCTGTCATCACCGGCGAGATCGCGAGCGGCGGCCATTCCAAGGGCGGCGGAGAGAGCGGTGCCGGCGTGGCCCGCGCCGTAGCAATCGTGCTCGGATTCTGAGCGCAGCAGGAAACCGTTGAGTCCCTTGTAGGTGCGGATCGTGTGGATTCGATCGGCCCGACCGGTGAGCATCTTGTGGACATAGCCTTGGTGGGCGACGTCGAAGATGAAGTTGTCCTGCGGAGTGGAAAAGACGCGGTGCAGGGCGATCGTCAGTTCGACGACGCCGAGGTTCGGTCCGAGATGGCCGCCGGTTCTGGAAAGTGAGGTGATCAGAGAATGACGAACCTCAGCGGCGAGGTCGATCAACTCGGAGTCTTTGAGTCGCTTGACATCCTGTGGTGAATGAATGGCGGAAAGGAGCGGCCCAAGGGCAGGAGGCTCAGAAGAGGCGGATGTCGTCATCGTCGTCAGTATCGTCCGGAAGCTCGGTCGCTCCGGGCGGAGTCGCGGCAGCGTGAGGGGTTGGCGCGCCGGAATCCAGAGCGTTTTCGCCTTGATTGCGCAAAGTGATCAGTTCCAAGCGGTCGCGGGCGGATTTAAGCACCGATTCACAGCGTTTCAGGAGTGCGGAGCCTTTCTCGTAGTGGGAAACGAGGTCCTCGAGGGGAAGCTGTTCCTCTTCCATGGCCTCAACCACGGACTCAAGCTCCATGAGGGCTTGCTCGAAGCTGGGGGCCGATTCGCTGTCGGACTCGTTGACCTTTTTCCTGGCCATCATTCAGACGCCTTGGTGTCGGGGGTGCGAAGCGGACGGTCGCTGTAGTAGACCATGTCCATGCCCACGAGGGGTTGGGGGTAGAGGTATTTTTTTGCGATTGCCTGGATCTTGGGGTCCTTGTCGTAGATCGAGATGCCGGGTGGATAGGTGGCGAGGAACACCCGGCCGTTGATGACCAGGGAGGTGAGTTCGCCGTATTCATCGGCGAGCGAGCGCATGTCCTTCGATCCGTGGGAGCTCGGCGTAATAAGGATGCCGACCGGAGTCGTGCCGAGATCGTTTGCGGTGCGGTCCAGTTTTTCGAAGCCGCTCTTGGTGGTAGGCAGCCAGATGCTCATGCGGTCGGCATACCAGGCCACCGCCCAGGGTTGGTCGGAAAAGCAGATCTGGTTGGGCTTGATCCAGTTTTTCAGCCCCAGGTTCAAGGCAGGTGCGTAATAGGGTGGCCACCAGGGCACGCCGCCGCGATCACGGCGGTCAAGGCCCATCCGGACCTTATACGGCAGGTCCAGAAGCATCGGCGACGCGCAAAGCAGGACGATGACCACATGGTGGACGTTACGCATCAGGGGGTTGGCCGCGACGAACTCGATCCGGCTCCAGAGGATGGAAAGGAAGGCCAGCCCGTAGGCCGTCATGATCGGAGCGAAAACGATGTGGAGTTGGTTCGAGTCCAGGTCCTTGGGGGTCACGCCGAACAGCGCCATGCCGAAGGCGGCGACCACCCACATCAGCAGGATCCCCCAGCGCAGCTTGGCGATCGAGGGGCGCTTGAAAGGATGGAATAAGCAGATGAAAAAGATCGGCGCGATGACGATTCCGCCCAGGAAGGGCACGATGTCGGTGGCCTGCAGCAAGGTGGTGCGGAGCACTTTCAAGATAATGCCGTCGAGTCGCAGGGGCGTGGTGCCGAGGTCGTCGGTGCGCATCACGGCGTCTTCGGTCTGGGTTTCCCCGAGTCCCTTGTAAAGGCTGAGGTAGCCCGTTCCGAAAAACGAATCCGAGTGGTTTGAGCAGCGGATCAGGGTCGGAATTGCCGCGATCGCCAGCAAGGCGAGGATGGAAAGCGCCACAATTCCCCGCGGGCGGAAGGCGAAGGCCGCGAAGATGATGTAGCCGAAGACGATCCAGATCGCCAGCCAGTGGGTCAGCGCCATCAGGACGAAAAACACGCCGGCCACCAGGGCTGGGGTGAACGACACCCGGCCTTCGGACGCCGCCTCGATGGCGCGATAGGTGAAATATGTGCCGCAGGAGAACAGCAGGAGCAGCAGCATCTGAGGAAGTCCGCTCAGGGCGAAGCCCCAGAATGTTTGGCAGAAGAGCATCAGCAGGGCGGTGATGCCGGCGATCTTCGAGTCGAAAATCCTCGAGACCAGCAGGTAGTTCACTCCGATTGCCATCAGGAAGAACAAGGTCGAAACCGCCGCGATGATGCGGTCCATTGGGAAAACCATCTGGTTTTCCCCCATCGACCAGTTCTCGGGTGCGTCGGCTCCGATGAGCTTCAGGACGGCGGCATTGATCAGCGGGTTGAGCGGGGCGTGGTAGGTGTCCTCGAAGGCGTTGAACGGCACGGTGCCCTTCGCTTTCTGCGCCTGATGGAACGCCACGGGGCGTATGAATTTGGTGGTGAAGCCGTTGCCTCGGGAGATTTCCCGGGCGATCTGTGCCTGATCCATCGCCTGCGGGCTGTTGAGGCCACGGAACAGGATGAAAAGGTGCCCCAGGGTCATAATGACCAGCATCAGAAAAAACAAACTCCGGCGGATGATGACGCCGGTGTCTACGGAATTGGAAGAGTCGCTCATGAGGTCGTGGGAGGAAGCAGAGGCCTCGGTTTCAGAGACCCAGTTCCTTGAGCTTGCGCTGAAGGGTGCGTCGGCTGATCCCGAGGAGGTCCGCAGCAAGCGTCCGGTTGCGCCCTGCTTGGTTCAGGGCCACCCGGATGGCGCGTGTTTCGAGCGCATGCAAGTTGAATTCCGCCGGGGCGGCAAGGTCCATTTTGACAGCTTCGGGGAGGCTCGTTGCCCCGCGATCGCCATGATCCGCAAGGAATGCGGGAAGATGGCGGACGTCGATGACGGAATCGTTGCACATCACCACACCGTGTTCGATCGCGGTGCGCAGTTCCCGGACGTTGCCTGGCCACGGATAGCGGCGCAAATAGTCGAGGGCGGCGTCCGAGAGCGGCTTGACCGGGCGGCCGTTCTCTTTCGCGAATTCCTTCAGGAAACTCCCGGCGAGCAGCACGATGTCCTCGGCCCGGCTGCGCAGTGGCGGCATCTCGATCATCACCACGTTGAGGCGGAAATAGAGGTCCTCGCGGAACTTGCCCTCATCGACCAGCCGCCGCAGGTTCTTGTTGGTCGCTGCGACCACGCGGACATCCACTTTCACCGTCTGGTTTGAGCCGACGCGTTCAATGGTCCGCTCGGAGAGCACCCGCAGTAGCTTGACCTGCGTCGCGGCGTCGATCTCTCCGATCTCATCGAGAAACAGCGTGCCGCCGTCGGCTTGCTCGAAGCGACCAATCCGGCGTTGGGCCGCGCCGGTGAATGCTCCCTTCTCATGGCCGAAAAGTTCGCTCTCGAGCAACTGCGGGGAAAGCGCGGCGCAGTGGACGATGACCAGCTTCGATTCAGGCCGGCCGGAGAGATGGTGGATGGCATGGGCGACGATTTCCTTGCCGGTTCCGCTTTCTCCTTCGATGAGCACGGTGGCGCGGGTTGGTGCGACCTGCTCGATGAGGTCGAAGACGTGGGTCATCACCGGGGACTTGCCGACCAGCTTGTCGAGCTTGCCGCGCTCGCTTGTCAGTTGCTTGAGTTCGCGGTTCTCTGTTTCGAGCCGCCGGCTTTTCAAGGCGCGCTTCAAGAGCATCTCGACCTCGTCGAGATTCAGCGGCTTGGTGACGAAGTGCCAGGCTCCGCGCCGCATCGCCTCGACGGCGGTATCCACTGAACCGTAGGCGGTCATCATGATCGCCACCGGGGGGTGAGCCACGCCGAGCGCCTTTTCTAACAAGTCCATCCCCGAGTCCCCGCCCATCCGGAGATCGGTGAGCAACAGGTCGATCGGCTCGCTTTTCAAGATCGCCAAGGCCTCGTCGTTGCCGCTGGCGGTGTAGACGTCGAACTCCTCCTCCAAGGCGGAGCGAAGACCCTCGCGGGTGGCGCGCTCGTCGTCGGCGATCAGCAGCGTGGCCTGGGGTGATTTGAAGGATGACATGAGTTGGGGAAAGGGAAGTTGGAAAATGGGAACCACGAATGGACGCGAATCAGACCGACGAAGTCGCGGAAAGAATTTTTTCAGGCCTCTGCCATTCGTGTGAATTTGTGTGCATTCGTGGTTAACCGATATCAATGACCGCATCCTCCTCGGGCTGGCCTAACAGACGCACGCTGCGCTCGCCGCGCGGCATGAAGACGATGATCCGCGTGCCGCGGCCTTCCTCGCTCTCGATCTCGATTTCACCGCCGTGCTCTCGGACGATGCGGCGGACGATCAGCAGGCCGAGCCCGCTGCCGGTGGCCTTCGTGGTGCGGTAGGGCTCGAAGATCGCACCCATGTGCTCGGGGGAAATGCCGTTGCCGTTGTCCTCGATGGTGAGCCGGTATTCGTAGTCGTTCGAGAAAGTCCGCACCACGATGCGGCCCTCCTTTTCGCGGAGGGCCTGATAGGCGTTTCGCAGCAGGTTGTAGAAGACCTGTTGGAACTGTCCGGCATCGACTTCTGCCGGCGGCAGATGTTCGGCCAGATCGAGCTCCACGGCGATCTGGCGCGAGGCGAGCTCCGGCTCGAGGAGCTTCAGCGTGTCGTGCAGCACGGCGTTCAGATCGGTCCGCTCGCGGCGCGGCGTGGTGGGCCGGACGGCGGAAAGGAACTGCTTGAGGATGGCGTCGAGGCGCCGGATTTCCTCGCGGGCGGTGCCGAGGTGCTCTTCGAGCGGCTTGCGGTCGCCGGGTGGGAGTTTCTTCATCCTCCGGCCGAGCAGTTGCAGGTGGATATCCAGTGAGTTGAGAGGATTCCCGATCTCGTGCGCCACTCCCGCGGCCAGCAGGGTCAGGGCATTGAGCCGCTCGCTTTCAAGTGTTTCCTGGGCCTCGGCGCGGGTGCGGGTCAGATCCCGGACCAGCATGACATAGCCGGGCGGCGTGGTCTCCGGCCGGTCATCATCACTGATCGGCGCAAGATAGAAGTTGAGAAAACGGTTCTCCGGATAGAACACCTCCAAGTCGCGGCTGACGGTGCGGCCGGGCTTCGCCAGCGAGTCCCAGTCGAGCCCACGGACCTGTTCCGACAGCGGTTCGCCGACGGCCTTCTCGCGATCGAGCCCGAAAAACCTGCAGGCGGCGCGGTTGACGAAGGCGATGGTCCCTTCCGGATCCAGCAGGATCACGCCCTCCAGCAGGGCCTCGAAGACCTGCTCGAGAAAGCCCTTTTCCCGGATCAGCCGCGCCAGAATCAGCTGGACCTCTCCCGGCTCCACCCGGTCGAGGCGGGCGACAAGTTTTTCAAGGAAGCCGGGTTTCACGTGCAGAGTTGAAAGTTTTCAGGATTCAGTGTTCAGGAAGAGCCCATGGAAGAAATCCTATTGGTCCTGAGCACCTTTCCCTCAATCGGGGAGGCGCGACAGATTGGCACAGTGCTGGTGGAAAAGCAACTGGCGGCCTGCGTGAACCTCCTGCCCGGGGTGGAGTCGATTTACCATTGGCAGGGCAGGGTCGAAACTGCCTCCGAGGTGCTGGCGATTTTCAAAACGACCGCGGCCCGGCAGCCGGACCTTTGCGCTGCCCTCGCCGCCCTGCATCCCTACGAGGTGCCTGAAATCCTGGCGCTGGAGACTTCCGCGGTGTCCCCGGCGTATGCGAAGTGGATTTCCGAAGCACTCTGAAAGTGGTCGCTGGTCATTGACCCAGCCGCGCCCGGCCGCGATGCGCTTACAAGTCCGAGGGTCTTGGGTTTCTTCCCCGCGCAATGGCTTGCCTCCACCGCCATTTCCGGCGCCAGATCAATCCCGTGATGCCCAAAGCACTGACCTTCTTTCTGCTGATGCCGACACTCCTGACGCTTGCCCACGCCGATTCCGTGCTCCACCTCTCGCCTGCCGGAAACGACGCGAATTCCGGCACCGCGACGAAACCCATGGCAAACCTCGCCGCAGCGCAGCGTGCGGCCCGCGCGGTCGCCGGGAAGCAGCCAGTGACGGTCCTCTTGCACGCGGGAACCTACTACCTGCCGGAAACCGTCCGCTTCACCGCAGAGGATTCTGGAACGGCCAAGGCTCCCATGGTCTATGCGGCCGCACCCGGCGAAACCGCCGTCATCAGTGGCGGGGCACTGCTTCAGCTCGAATGGTCGCCGTTCAAAGACGGAATTCTTCAAACGAAGACTCCGCCGGTATGGTCATGGATCAACTGTTCATCAACGGCCAGCGCCAGCACATGGCTCGCTATCCGAACTACGATCCCAAGGCGGCGCAGTTCAATGGCTCCGCTCCCGATGCCATTGCGCCGGAGCGTGTCGCCCGCTGGAGTGACCCGGCAGGTGGCTACATTCACGCGATGCATGCTTCACTCTGGGGCGATTTCCACTGGCGGATTCTTGGCAAGAAGGCCGATGGAACGCTCGACTACGAGGGTGGTTGGCAAAACAACCGACCGAGTCCGATGCACCCGAAATTCCGCTTCGTGGAGAACCTCCGCGAGGAACTCGACGCTCCCGAGGAGTGGTTTCACGATGCCAAAAGCGGTATCCTTTATTTCTATCCACCCGCTGGCATGGACATGAAGACGGCGACGGTGGAGGTCGTGCGGCTGCGGCACCTGATCGAGGTCGACGGCACCCGGGAAAAGCCCGTGAAATTCCTCACGCTGCGCGGACTCACCTTCCGGCACACCGCACGCACCTTCATGGAAAATCGCGAGCCGCTGCTGCGCTCGGACTGGACGACCTACCGCGGCGGTGCGCTGCTGTTGAACGGTGCCGAGGATTCTTCAGTGGAAAACTGCGGCTTCGACCAGTTGGGCGGCAATGCCACCTTCGTCAACAACTACAACCGCCGTATCTCCGTGCGCGGCTGCCTGATCAGGGAGTGCGGCGCGAACGGCGTCGCCTTCGTCGGCGATCCCCAGGCGGTCCGCAGTCCGACTTTCAATTACCGGGAGCGATCGGATTACCCGAAAATGGATCGCACCCCCGGACCGCAGACCGACAACTATCCGGCGGATTGCCTGGTCGAGGATTGCCTGATCACCCGCAGTGGCCGCTTCGAGAAACAGACCGCCGCGGTCCAGATCTCGATGGCCCAAGGCATCACCGTGCGGCATTGCTCGATCTACGATGTCCCTCGCGCCGGCATCAACATCGGCGATGGCTGCTGGGGCGGGCACCTGATCGAGTTTTGTGATGTCTTCGACACGGTGATGGAAACCGGCGACCACGGCAGCTTCAACTCATGGGGCAGGGATCGCTACTGGAACCCCGACGCCCCGTCGGTGGTGAAGGAAGTCACGGCCGATCCGAACCTGCCCTTCCTCGATGTCGTGAAGCCGAATGTCCTGCGCAACAACCGCTGGCGCTGTGACCACGGGTGGGACGTGGACCTGGACGACGGCTCCAGCAACTACACGATCACCAACAACGTTTTTCTCGCCGGTGGCCTGAAGCTGCGCGAGGGCTACCGCCGCAGCGCCACCAACAACATCATCGTCAACAGCAGCCTCCACCCCCACGTCTGGTTTCCTAACAGTGAGGACGTGTTCGCGCATAACATCGTCATGGGTGCCTACCTTCCGGCGATCATGAAAACCGAGCGCTGGGGGAGGGAAGTGGACTACAATCTGTTCACCACCACCGAGGCCGACCGCACGAAATTCGCCGACAAGGGCTGCGATGCGAACTCACTCGTCGGTGATCCCCTGTTCATGGATGCCGCGCAGGGCGATTTCCGGGTCAAGGTTGGTTCGCCGGCCTTGAAGCTCGGCTTTGTCAATTTTCCGATGGATCAGTTCGGCGTCAGCTCACCTCGCCTCAAGGCCATGGCACGCACCCCGGGGATTCCCGCGCTGAAAGTGAACGGCAAAGCCGCTCCTCCGCCAACCGCGAAGGACGTCCAGTGGCAGGGCGCCCGGCTGCGCGCCTTGCAGGGTCAGGAATTTTCCTCGATCGGCGTCGCGGCGGATGCTGTGGGGGTGTTCGCGGCAGAAGTTCCCGATGGCTCCGCGGCCTTTGCCGCCGGCTTGCGCCAGGGCGATTTCATCCAACGTGTGAATCAGACGCCGGTAAAAAATGGCGGCGACTTCCTCGCCGCCGTGACGGCCGCCCCCAGTGGGAAGCTGAACCTCGAGATCTTCCGCAGCCAAAAGACCCAGACACTCACCATCCCACCTCCGACCAAACCATGAAGTATCTAACAGCTATCCTCGCCTCGCTCACCCTCATCTGTGGCCACGCTTCCGCAGAGACACCCGCGCTGACCTTTCCCGGGGAAACCATCGGCCAGTGGCGTGGCTTCAAGCAGCACACGTTTGAAGTCGACGGCTGCACCGCCTGGGTGGTGGAACCCAAGGTCGCGCTTCCGGGCCAACCTTGGTCATGGTGCATGGAATTTCCCGATGCCTTCACCGACCGCTGCGCCGCCCCGCAACTCGTCGAAGCCGGCTTCCACCACGTTCACATCAAGGTCGGCAACACCTTCGGCTCGCCCGATGCGGTGAAGCACTTCAACGCCTTCTACGAGCTGCTCATCTCCAAGGGCCTCGCCAAAAAGGCCGCGCTCATCGGCATCAGCCGTGGTGGCCTCTACGCCTACCGCTTCGCCGCGGAATATCCCGATCGCGTGGCCGTCATCTATGGCGATGCCGCCGTTTGCGATTTCAAAAGCTGGCCCGGTGGAAAGGGCAAGGGCAACGGCAGCTCCGGCGACTGGGAAGCCCTCATCAAGTGCTACGGTTTCAAGGATGAAGCCGAGGCGCTCGCCTATCCGGGCAATCCCATCGACCGGCTCGAACCACTGGCCAAGGCGAAAGTCGCCCTCATCCACGTTGTCGGGGATGCGGATAAGACCGTCGTGCCCGAGGAGAATGCCATGATCATCGGCGAACGTTACAAAGCGCTGGGCGGCACCTTCGAGATCATCCACAAACCCGGCGTCGACCACCATCCCCACGGCCTCGACGACTCCTCACCCGTGGTCAAGTTCATCCTCGCACACGCCACACCACACTGAGGCGTGGAGGATGAACATCGAGCATTGAAGGGAAAAAATCCCAAGGAACCCTACCCGAACTGGTGAGAGGAGTTGGGTTGCGCCTTAGGATAGGGACTGAAGGCGCCACCGCACCTCCGCCAAGCTGATCCAAATCGAGTCATCACCTTACCACCTCGGTACCGATGCCGCCGTCGGTGAAGATTTCCAAAAGCAAGGCATGCGGCTGGCGGCCGTCGACGAAGTGGACCTTGCGGACGCCGGCATTGAGGGCGTCGACGGCGCTGCGGATCTTCGGGATCATGCCTCCGGAAATGGTGCCGTCAGCAATCATCGCGTCGGCCTGGGCGCGGGTGACGGACTTGATCAGCGTGGAGGGATCGGAGGGATCCTTCATCAGTCCCGGCACGTCGGAGAGATAGACGAGCTTCGCGACGCGCAGTTCTTTCGCCAGCGCGGCGGCGGCGAGGTCGGCGTTGATGTTGAGCGGTTTTCCGGTGGAAAGCTCGGCGGCGAGCGGGGAGATGACCGGCACGATGCCGACCTTGTGGGCGGCTTCCATCTGGCCGAGCTGGCAGCCAACCACTTCACCGACGCGACCGATGTCGACGCGGTTTCCTTGAGCATCGGTGCCCTTGGTTTTTTCGCCGAGGAAGACATCGGTGCCGGGGATTCCGACGGCCTTGCCATTGAAGTCGCGGATCATGCGGACGAGTCCGGGATTGATTTCATCGGTCAGCACACGCGCGACGATTTCGATGGCCGCCTCGGTGGTGACCCGGAAACCGCCAACGAAGGTGGCCTCCAGGCCGGCCTCATTCATGGCTGCGGAAATCGCCTTGCCGCCGCCGTGGACGACGATCGGGTTGATGCCGGCGACTTCGAGAAAGACGATGTCCCGCATGACCATGGCCACCAGCTCGGGGTCTTCCATCGCGGAGCCGCCCAATTTGATGAGCACGGTTTTGCCGCGGAAGGCCTGAAGGTAGGGCAGGGCTTCGATCAGGGCGTCGGCTTTGTCGATCGGATGCTGGAGGCTCATGGGGAAGAATTGGGGATTTTCAAGACGCGCTCACTTGCTTTTCGGGGGCTTGGGGGCTTTTTTGGCGGGAGGTTTTTCGGTGGGCGCGGCGGTCTTCTTGGCCGCATTTTTAGCGGGTGGGGCTTTTTTTGCCACCTTCTTGGTGACTTTCTCTGAGAAGAGTTCCGCTTCGACCGGCGTGGCCTTCTTTGCGGTGACTCCGGCGGTCTTCTCCGCGGCCTTGGTTTTCGCGGCCGGGGGCTCGACGTCCGATGGCTCTGGCGGCGCTTCGGGAATGAGGACTGGCGCGACGGCTTTCTTCTCAAGCGGCGTGGTAGGTTTCACTATGCCCGCAGCGAGCCAGGCCCCTGCGATGGCGCAGAGGGAAGGGGCAAACGGCAACCAGAGAGAGAACCACAGGTGGCCGGAAAGCTGGACGAAAAGGACGAGTGCGGCGATGACGGCGAAGTAGAGGCGCAAGCGGGGGATCGAGTTCACCGCGCAGACTGCCAGCAGCAGCGCCACTCCAAGAATCATCCCGAGCTCGCCTGTGACCGGGAGGCTTTGGAACACTCGCGTCTGAGCCAGGCCGGTTTCTCTGGTGATGGAGTTCAGGGTGTTCACCACCGTCCCGGAGAAGCTCGTGGTTTCCGAATCCGCTGCCGTCCGGTCGTCGCGAATCACCACGGTTTTTCCCGACTCCAACTCGGAGGCATTGATGACCGCTTGGGCTGGAATCACCTTGGCAGTGAAATTTCCCGGAGTCGCGGCAGCGTGGCCGCTGGCATCGATCGGGACGACCGGACCTCCCGGGCCGAGCTTCAAGTACGATCCGAGGCGTACTTCGATCTGATCGGCGGAGTTCCCGGATTGAGCAAGCGTGGCAACGACCGGGAAGCTGAACACCAGACGATCCTTCCATCTCGCGACCAAGGACGGTGGCCCTGGTTCGGACTCGATGAGTGAAAAGCCCGCGAGCGTTTTCCCCGATCCGAGAAACGTGCCGGGAAGCGCCAAGCGGTTGACCTGAGGCAGCGCGCTGACGTCACCATGGGCGCGGTTCATCGCAATCGAGGCGAGAAAAAACGGTAGCGGCAGATTTTCGGCGACAGCCCCGCGGGTCAATGGAGCGGCGGTCACCGCCGAATCAAATTCCGCCAGCCGGGAATCCACGGCCGTGAGAGCGATGGGATCCGCCTCGTCCCAGGCCATCACGGCTGAGATCGCCACGCGACGTGCTCCGAGACGTTTCAGGTTCCGCAGGATCACGGCGTAGTCGACGGCCGAGGGCGGCGAGCTTTGGAAAACGCTGTCCGGGTCATCGCCGATCGAGATGACTGGAGCCACTTCGCCGAGGGCGCTGGAGCGGCCCGAGGAAAGGGTGCGCAGCGACCATGGCTGCTCGCGGCTGCCGTTTCCGGAGACGAAGAACGGCGGGTTCGCATGGGACTTCACCGTCGTTTCAAAGACCGCCCGATCAAGTTCGACGTAGCCGGGGATTTGAGGCGCGAGTTTCCAAGCGCCCAGCCCCACAGCCGCCGCCGTGACCAGCACACGAAGACGTCGTTGAAGGGTTTTCGCCACGGCTAATGGATGGGATCAGGACGCTTTCGCCGCCTTGAGGATCGGTGACAGCGGGCCTTCGAGGGCGGTGCCAGCCACAACTTCCTCCAGCAGGCCGGCCGCTGTGGAGATATGCGGACGATACCATTCGTCGCCGCGCTTTTTGAGAATGTTTCCGTATGCGCCGAGTGCCTGCATCAACCGCTGGGCCGCGCATTCCCGAAAGATCGAATCCTCCGGTCGCTCGTCGGCGATCTCTTCCCAGATCGTCAGCAGGCGCTCCCGCTCGTCAGCGGAATGGGCGAGGTAGGGATCATAGATCAACGAAGCGAGATCGTATTCCTGACGCCCGCGACGCAGTCCCTGGAAGTCGATCAACCAGGTTTCGCCGTCCTTGAGCAGCAGGTTCTGCGATTGGAAATCGCGGTGCACGAGGTGGCGGGCGCCGGTTCCGAGACGATCCGCGAGCGAGAGGAAGGCCGGATCATTTCGCAGCGTCGTGGCGTCGCGCCCGAGATGTCCTTCCACGAGATGCTCGAAAAAGTATTCCTGCTCCCAGCGATAAAGTGCGATATCGAAGGGCGGCATCAGTTCAAAGTCCTTCGGTGGCTTCGCGTAGAACAGTCGGTCGATCTGCGTCAGGGCGGAACGATAATACGGCTCGCGTTCGGCAAATGATCGATCCTTGAGCGAGAGCAGGTCGGTATCGCCTAGGTCCTCGACGAGGGCGACGTGGCGCTTCGAGTTGTCGTGCAGGATCTCGGGCACGCGGATCCTGGCCTTTTTCAGGAACAGGGCGACCGGGACGAAGTTGGCGCTGTCCGGGCGTTCGTCGGTCCAGTGGATGCCGATGAAGGGTACGTGGCCCGGAGTTTTCACCCGGACGATGGTGCGACCGGAGGCTCCGCGCTTGATCGGCTCCATGGTCACGGAGACGGTCGGAAGGATGCCAAGGTATTGGCGGGCGGTGGCGAGAATCGAGTCAGTCGGCATGTGGGAAAACCGGACAGTGAAGGCCGCAGCGGGAAGACGCAAGCCGGACGAAAGCGTCGAAGGTCTGAAAGTCAAAGGTCCAAGGTCGTCAGACTTTAAGACATTCGACCTTCAAACCTTCGACTCCCCGATCTTCTCTTCGATCAGCTTGAAACGGATGTCGAAGTGGCCCTGGTTGTGTTTTTGGCAGCAGGTGTAGCAGGCCACCATGCGGCGGATTTTCTTCACACGGCGGAAGGCTTCGAAGCACCAGGGACAGCTGTAGAGATACTTCCGCTGCATGCGTTTCCGTTTGAAGGGCAGGGTGTGGTAGGGCTGTTCGTTGGGAATGCCGAGTTCGGCACAGGCGGCCTGCCACTCGGGGCCGTGCGGATCGATTCTGCGTCGACCGCTGCGCTCGTAGGCGACGAGGTGGGCGAGTTCGTGACGGATCGTCCGCCACAGCTCCTCGGGCGCGACTTCCTTCAGCTTCGGGTTCAGTTCGATCGCCCGGTCCGGCCACCAGGCGCGTCCGGCGGTGGTCTGCATGCGGGCGTTCCAGGAGACCCGGACTTTCCGCGCGAGCTCGGGAAGTCCGAGGTTGCCGGCGGTTTCCCCACACCAGACGGTTAGACCGGCATCATGGCCCAGAATCGCCCGCGCACTGGGGTTTTGGGATGGCTTCACAGCTTGCCACGCGTTCCAGCGGAACTCGATTTGGCGCAACCACGGACCCATGACTGTTTCGCTATCACAACGTCGTCTCACTGGCAACGAGAGTCGTGAAAAATTGCGAAAGAAATCAGTGTCGGCAGTGGTGCGGACGAGAGTGGAAGATCCGTCGAAATGGACTTCTTGTGTCTCACTCGTGTCTCAGCGCCTCGATGGGATCGAGTGAGGCGGCGCGGCGGGCCGGCATGAAGCCGAAGAGGATGCCGATGGCGGCGGAGAACACGAAGGCGATGAGGTTGATCTTCGGGTCGAAAATGAAGGGCGCGCCGACCTTTTCGGCACCAAGCGAACAAAGGCCGTAGGCAAGAGCGATTCCGGTCACGCCGCCGATGCAGGAAAGCGTCACGGCCTCGACGAGGAACTGGAGCAGCACCTCTCGTGCCCGGGCGCCGATGGCGAGGCGGATGCCGATCTCCCGGGTGCGTTCGGTGACGGAGACGAGCATGATGTTCATGATGCCGATGCCGCCGACGAGCAGGCTGACCGCCGCCACCCAACCGAGCAAGGAGGTCATCACCTTGGTGCTGGAACTGATTACCTCGGCGAGCTGCTGCGAATCGAAGACATTGAAATCGTCCTCCTTGTTGGCGGTGATTTTGCGGCGCTCACGCATCAGCGCCGCGACATCCGCCACGATGCTGGCGGTGGGGTAGCCTTGTTCTCCCGAGATCATCACCTGGTTGAAATTCCTTCCACCTTGGCGCCCCGAGAGACGGTGGATGACGGTGGTGTAGGGGGTGATCACGTTGTCATCGAGATCGTCACCGAAGCCCGTCTGGCCCTTTACTCGGGTGACGCCGATGACCCCGAGGGTCAGGCTTTTCACCCGGATCTTGCAGCCGACAGGATCCACCCCTTCACCGAAAAGTTCCCTGCGGATGGTTTCTCCGATGACGCAGACCGGTGCGGATTCGATCACCTCGGCCTCCGTGAAAAACCGGCCGGTTCCGATCTTCCAGTTTGCGATGGCGAAGTAGTTGGGCGTGGTGCCCTGGACATCAAACGTAAGGTTCCGATCCTGGTAGACAATGGAAGAGTTGTTGGCAACGAATGGGGCCACCGATGCGATGCCGGGAACCTGATCGCGGACCGCCTCGACATCCTGAATGCTGAATTGCGGGGCTCCGCCTCCTCCCCAGCCCTGGCCGGGACGGAGGACTAGCAGGTTGTTGCCCATTTTTGAAATCTGCTGCTTCACGGTCTCAGTGGCTCCGCGGCCGAGGGTGACCATCGTGATCACGGCGGCAACACCGATGACAATCCCGATCACGGTGAGAAACGAGCGCGTCAGGTTGCGCCGGATTTCCCGGATCGCGATCAGCAGCGCATTGAAAATCATGGCGATCATGGGAGAAGACTCAAGATTTCAAGACGCAAGACACAAGAGGTGAAGACTCAAGAGGCAAGACTGGAATGAAGAGGGGAGATGCATACGCTTGGAAGGTTCTTATCTTGGGTCTTCAAGTCTTGAATCTTGCGTCTCCTTTTTGTGTCTTGCGTCTTGATAGACATCCGAAGAGATCATCCCGTCCCTGACATTGATGATGCGTCGTGCGCAGGCGGCGACCTCGTTCTCGTGGGTGACCATGATGATGGAAATGCCATGGTCCGCGTTGAGCTTGCGGAGGAGTTCCATGATCTCGACGGTGGTTTTCGAATCGAGGTTGCCGGTCGGTTCGTCGGCGAAAAGGGTGTCCGGTCGGGTGACGATGGCGCGGGCGATGGCGACGCGCTGCTGTTGGCCGCCGGAAAGCTCGGCCGGGGTGTTGCGCTCCTTGTCGGACAGGCTGACCTGGGCCAGTGCCTTGCGGGCCATCTCGTGGCGTTGTTTCCTAGAGTAGCCCCGATAGAGGAGAGGAAGCTCCACGTTTTCAAGGGCCGAGGTGCGGGCGAGCAGGTTGAAACCCTGGAAGATGAATCCCAGCGCGTGCCGACGGAGCAATGAACGCTGGTCCTTGTTGAGGTCTTCCACGGAGATGCCCTTGAATTGGTAGGAGCCGGCCGTGGGGGTATCGAGGCAGCCCAGCAGGTTCATGAGCGTCGATTTCCCGGAGCCGCTTGGGCCCATGATGGCGACGAATTCACCCCGCTGGATGTCGAGATCCACGCCGCGCAGGGCGAGAAATGAGGCGTCGCCTGTACCGTATCGCTTGGTGAGGCCGCGCAGTTGAATGAGCTTTTCGGCACTCATTCGATTTTCGGGGGCTTGATGCTGATGATGAGGGGGGTGTCTGCGGTCAGCTCACCACTGGTGATTTCGGTGAGGCGACCATCGGTGATGCCCGGAGTGACCGGGATTTCCGAAGGCTCGCCGTTCTTCAGGGCCCAGACCTTGGGCGCGGAATCCGATGAACCCGCCTTGGGTGGCGGAGCTCCGCGCCAGCGTCGACCACCGCCCGGGGATAGGCTCTGGACGAGAGTGCGTTTGGTTGCGTCCGGTTTGCCGATGGCGGCGGCTGCGACGGGATCAAAGCGGAGGGCCGAATTCGGAACGACGAGGATGTCCTTCTTGTCCACGATGGCGATGTCCACGGTTGCGGTCATTCCGGGGCGGAGGGAGAGATCCTCATTGCTCACCTCAAGTTCGGTGCTGTAGGTGACTGCGGTATTGGAGGTGACCGTGCCTTCCTTCGCGACGGTGCCCGTTCCGACCGCGCCGAATGCCACCTTCTTGACCTTGGCGGTGTAGTTGCGCAAGGGCCAGGCATCGACGCTGAAGGTCGCGGTCTGTCCAACCTCGATGCGTCCGATGTCGGCCTCGGAGACGTTGACGAGCAGTTCCATCTTTTTCAAATCCTCGGCGATGGTGAAAAGCGTGGGCGCGGTGAACGAGGCGGCAACGGTCTGTCCGATTTCGATGGTTCGGGAAAGGACGATGCCATCGACGGGCGAGCGGATGATGGTCTTTGCCTGATCGCTTTCAAAGGCCCGGACATCCGCCTCCGCGCCGGTCACTGCGGCCTGGGCGCTTTCCAAATCGGCTTGAGCACGAGCGAACGTGGCCTTGGAGGTTTCCATGACGGCCCGGGAGGGAGTCTTGCCGTCACTGAGGTCGTGGAGTTCCTCCTGGCGTGCGAGGGAGGCCTTGCTTTCCGCGACGGTGGCCGTTGCCTGGCTGACCCTGGCTTTGGCGGCGAGCAGGGCGGCGCGGCTGCGTTCGGTTTGTTGGTCGAGTTTGGTGGTATCGAGCTTCGCAAGGGGCTGGCCCTTTTTCACCTGATCGTTGGTGTCCACCAGTACTTCCTTGGCGGTGCCTGAAAGCTCGCTGCCGACGATGATCTGGTTGGTCGGGGCGAGGTTTCCAGCAGCAGTGACGATGAGAGCGATGCGGCCGATCTCCGAGTTCACCGTCTGATAGTCCGTTTTTGTTTCACCATTCCGGTTGCCCGCCTGAAAGTAATACCAGGCACCCGCGCCGATCAGGGCGACGGCGATCCCGATGAAAATCCATTTCCTCACCGGGCGCGAGGCGCCGCTGCGTACGATGGTGGCGAGATCTTCTGATGAATCGTGGAATGTCATTCAATGTTGGTGGAAAATGGATTCACAAACCGGGCGACCAACCGCCGCCGAGGGCCTTGTAGAGCTGGATGTAAGCGATGGTGCGGTTGGCGCTGACCGTGAAGAGGCTTTCCTCGAGTCCGAGCAGCGTGCGTTGTGAATCAAGCACGGTGAGGATGTCGGTCACGCCTGCCTGATAGCGCTGCTGGGCCAGCGTGGCGGCCTCGCGGGCGGCGGCCGTTGCCTTTTCCAGGGTCGCAAGGCGTTCGGCCGTGCGGCGACAGGCGATCAGGGCGTCCTCCACCTCCGAGAGAGCTGTTAGAACAGTCGAGCGGTACCCATGCCATGCCTGTTCCTCCGCCGCGTCCTGGGCCTCGATATTCGAGCGGATGCGTCCGGCGTTGAAAATCGGGCTGGTGATCCCGGCGGCGATGCCCGCGCTGGTGCTCTGGGGGTCGAAGACCTTGCCCGAGCCAAGCGTGTTCAATCCGAGCGATCCTGTTAGATTGAGCGAGGGGTATCGCTCCGCATTCGCCGCACGGGTATTGGCGGCGGCGGCGAGAAGCTGGTAGCCGGCGATGCGGACGTCCGGGCGCTGCCGGATGGTGTCGGCGGGGATGCCGATGGCGAGGCTGCTGGTGGGATTCGGAATCGATTTCCTTCCGGAGGAAAGCAGGCCATCGAGAGCGCCGGGGGCCTGACCCGCGAGGAGGGCGAGGAGGTTCCGTGATTGGCTGATCGCCTGCTGCAAGGAGGGAACGCCGGCCTTGGCCTGCTCGAGGCTGCTGATTGCCTGGCTGGATTCGAGTGAATCGGCCTCGCCTGACTGCGTGCGCCAGGTGGCAAGCTTGCTGGTTTCCTCGCGGGTCTTGATGGTGCGATGCAGCACATCGAGCGCGGCCTCGCTGACGCGGAGGTTGGTGTAGGCGATCGCGATTTCCGAGGCGAGCGAGGCCTGGGCCGAGTGGAAATTTTCCTGGGCGGCGCCGTATTGCGCGGAGGCTGCCCCGACGTTGCTGCGATTCCTGCCGAAGAGGTCGACTTCCCATGAGGCATTCAGTCCCGCGGACGACGCGGTGCTTTCACTGCTGCTTCCGCCGAGGACCTGGGACGAACTGGAACCGACCGAACCGGATCCGCCGATATTTGGAAAGAGCGAGGACGCGGTGGCATTCCGGCGGGCACGGGCTTCCCTCACGCGGGCCGAGGCGGAGGCGAGATCCGGGTT
>Ga0114958_10000930_pt1 | contig 24045 bp, 19 predicted proteins | sample C_130208_EF_Meta_FD_89577 | JGI IMG/M metagenome (GOLD analysis project Ga0114958, IMG submission 89577) | Freshwater microbial communities from Lake Croche, Canada to study carbon cycling - C_130208_EF_MetaG | ecosystem: Environmental > Aquatic > Freshwater > Lake | place: Lake Croche, Canada... | reverse complement strand
GTTGCATAAGCAAAGGGGAACTGGTCACCAGGCGTGTAATGGGTTTCGTGTTGACGAGAATAGTCTCCTGGCTTGGCCCAGCGGTAGTTGGTGTAGGTCTTTCTTGAACCGCCCACCAAAGGCAACATACCATCAAAGACGGGTTTCATGTTCGCATCGGTGTTGAATCCTTGCCACAAGAAGTCTCTCAAAAACCGTCCCGATTGAGAAATGCCCGTGGCCAAGGTGTACTTCACTCGACCTGCCAAGGGGTTGGGATTACCTAGAGAGTCCTGTGTACCACTTCTAAAGTAGGAGATCAAATCCCTCACACTCAAGAACCCTAAGCCTAAAGGCCTTGGATCAATCGCAGTGTAGTTGAAGTGATAAATGGATCCATTGTCACTGCCAGCATCTAGCGCAGCAGACAAGGTCGCATCTGCAATGACCTTGGATCTGTTGATACTGACAAAGCCATAACCGGTCGCGGTGGTGTTGCCGCCCTCGGCTACACCAGAACCTGCTGTGTACGTCCAATAAGAGGCATCGACCGTGATCGGTGATGAGGTCGCTGTTTTTCTGATGGTGAGCGTCGCAGGTGTGCCAGGTGCGCGGTTGTAATAGGTCCCCAAGAGATTGCTGGTCGCATTGTCTGCAATGAACTCATCTTGCACTCCACCTGTGATGGCTGCCCCACCGTTGGAGACATCTTTGGCAACAGGCAGTGTCATGCCAGGCAAATACCATTTGTTCGAACTGCTGATGGCAGCAGTAGGTACATTCAATGTTTGAGCACGATCGCCTTGCCAACCAGAAAAAACAATGGTCATGCCTTGCTTCATGAGAAAACCATTTCCAGCACCCGCACCAGCTGTTGCTGCAGCACCTGATGTTGGGATGACGGGCGCCACATTAGAGAACAAGTCATTGGAAGAGCCGTCCAGTAATTTCTCCAATGAGCTTGTGCTAGAACGGTTGTTGACGATGTACAACAAACTGCCACTTGATTTTGCAGCATCGGTGGGCATGAGCACAATCACGTCAAATTTGTAGCGTACATTGCCATTTGCATCTGCTGCATTTTTAAGATCCACAATGGTTGGCGCACAGTTGTCGCTGGCTGAAACTTTGCCCGTGGCTTCTGCCAAAACATAGCTGTAAGTACCCACCGACCCAAAACTCGCTCCACTGAAAGCCAAACCGGTGCCTTTGGTGACCAGGGATTCAATGCTTGAATTGGTGATCGGACAAGCGGCTCCCAATTCGGGCGCCACAATCGCAGATTTTGCTGCCGGAAAAATTGGGATAGGAAAAGGTGAGCTCGTGCCACTGCAAGCCACCAGCATGGCAGCGGCGCTCACGCCAGCCAATGGTAAAACCACCGTATAAAGTCGTTTACGTTGCTTTAAAGATTCAAACATTGACTTACCTTTTTAAAAACATCTGTTAAAAATACATTGAATTGATCAGCCTGAACATCAGCATCCATCAACGCACGCGGTTGGTGAATAGCTTAATCTTTATTTCATTTGGGTTTCATTTTTATGACGTTTTTTTTAAAGTGATTACCCTTACCGTTGTTCACTTTGAGAGTCAGCAGGCGAGCGTGGTCAACATACCCATTGGCCCATGGCAGGACCTTGAATCCGTTGATAAAGCGCTCGCACATGAAGGCGTCGACAATGCTTAAGACAGAAAGGATCCACCGTTCAGATGAACCGTTTGGCCTGTCATGTACCTGGCCTTGGGGCCACACAAAAACCCCACCATCTCGGCCACTTCCTCGGGTTCCCCCCTTCGCCCCAACAGAGTTTTGTTTCGACTGTGGTGCTCAGGCGCCCCCAAACCCGCCGATTCCCCTCGCTCGGTATCGATCAAGCCAGGCACCAAACAGTTGACGGTGATCCCGTGAACACTCAGATCATGCGCCAAACCACGCGTGAGACCAATCAAGCCCGACTTGGCCGCCAAGACGTGCGCTCGGTCCTTGGAGCCCGTGTGAGCTGACATGCCCCCCATGTTGACAATGCTTCCTGCACTTGACGCTTTCAAAAGAGGAAGTGCTGCATGGGTGCACAAGTAGGCTCCATCTAGGATGGTGCCCAAAACCTCCCTCCACTCCAGCCAACTCAAGCTCTCAAAATTGGAGTGACGTCTGATGGCCGCATTGTTGACCAAGATGTCCAAGCGGCCAAAGGCCTCCTCGGTTGCATGGATCAAGCTTTGGGATCCCTCGGGATGGCTGATGTCACACACATGAAAACTGGCTTGTCCACCCGAACTTTTGATCAACTCAACCACTTGGGCGCACTCCCGCTCGGAAGACCTGGCATTGACCATGACATGCGCGCCTTGTTTGGCCAAATGTAGGGCAATGGCTCGTCCAATGTTTTTGGCTGAACCCGTGACCAAGGCCACTCGGCCTTTCAATTCGAGTGAACTCATGCTCTTCAAGCCCTCAAGGACGTGATGTTCACCGAACTTTGCTCACGCAAAGAGGACAAAAGGTCCAAGGCACTCTTGGCTTTTGAAGAGCTCCACTGACCGTATTGGCAATTGGCCAAAAACTTTCTCTCAAGATCAGCCCGCGACATGGGAGCGTCTCGACCTCCTCTAAAAAAGCCTTGCTCAGCCTCTAAGACCTGGCCATTCTTCAGTTCAACCAACACATGTCCCGTGAACTGTTTGGGGTAGGGGTTTTGGGGGTCAATTTCATAACTCACTTTGGCCGCCAAGCTGCGGACCGCTTCGTCCATGACCACTTCCTGCTCATAATCGTTCAGTCCCGCATCATCTCTGAGCATACCCACTGCGATGGCATAAGGCACACTGAATTTAGCTGCATAGCCATTGGGTGGGTTTTGCTTGTTGGCCAAGGGCTCCCAGAGTCGGTGCACGATGCCTTCTGCTGTTTTGCATCGAATGCTCACAATCTCCTCCACCTTCAAACCTTGGTGAATGAGTTTTCTGGCGCAATCAATGTAGGGATGAGCCATCGTGCCGCAAGCATAGGGCTTAAAAGCCATCTCAGAGGAAAGCCACTGCTCCCCCACATGGGCAAGCATGCCTTCAAAATGACCATCGTCAGTATTGGCAAAAGCATGAAAGAACCCATGTGCACCTTCAAAAAGAGTTCTTGGGCCCGTAAAGCCCTCTTGCGCCATTCGCGCGGCTCTGTAGCCTGATTGGGCGGCCCATCCAGGATGCATGCGTTTGGTCCAACTCCCTTCAGCCAAGTATTCAATGATGCCAGAGGCCATGCTGCCAGCAATCCCCAAGGCGTTGACCCACTGCTGAGCATTCAACCCTAGCGCAGAAGCGACACCAGCGGCAGCACCAATGGCACCAAACACCGCCGTCGGGTGGAAACCCGCTTTGTGCACCAACTTGGGAGCCACATCGCACATGCGACACATGATTTCAGAGCCCACAGCCACCCCCCAAAACATGGCGCTTGAGCTCAATTGATGCTTCTCTGCAGCCGCCAACAATGCTGGAACCACCACGGCACCCGCATGAATAGGCCCACCTTCATAGGTGTCATCGTAGTCCTCGCCATGCGTGGCCGTGCCATTGATCAAGGCTGCTGCGGCCACATTGGCCCCACCCACGTGTCCAATGACCGTGCATGGACCGTCTTCAAAGCTTGCTTTGTAGGTGGCCTCCACGTAGTCTGTGTTTCTTGCAGCGACACACAGTCCAGAGACATCGATCATCAAAGCGTCGCACATGGCCTGCATGGGTGCGTCCAGCACATGTTCTTTAGATACAAACGCTTGGGCCAATTGTTCAGAGATGGATAGAGTCATTTTGATGGGTTCAATGTAGGACACGGGATTGATTCACTTGCAGTTTGCTGATTCTGGCGATTTCAAGCCAAGGATTCACCTCCTCAAGCTTGTTCTTTTTAAACTCTTTCGGGATCATATGGGCATCGGGCATCGGTGTTATCTTGTGCTTCAGACTGCCCGAAAGCAAAAAGACTCAACCGTAAAAAAATGAGCATTTGAAGATGTTCATGGGTACTTCTAAGGGTTGGTATCAAGCTTGATGCCGGTTGTTTGAACCACACGCTGGGCGTTTTGCCGATCGGCTTTGATGAAATTGGCGCTTTCTTCTTGGGACGAGCCCACAGGATCAAAAGCCTGAACGGCTAAAAATCCATCGATCAAGGCTGGGTCTTTGATTTCTTTTGCAAAAACGGCGTTCAATTTGTTGACAATGGCCATTGGGGTTTGAGCAGGCGCCATAATACCTACCCAGTTTTGCGTTCCGGGATCTAAACCCAACTCTGCAAGTGTTGGGGTGTTGGGCAATTGCGGTAGGCGTTTGGGGGTGGTCACGGCCAAGGCTTTGAGCTTTCCAGATTTGATGAGCGGCAAAACAAAACCCAATGCCACAAAGCTCACATCGGACTCTGCAGACATGAGGGCTGGAATGGTTTGTGCTGAACCCTTGTAAGGCACATGGGTGATATCGACCCGAGCTTTGTTTGAAATCCAATTCAAATAAATGTGCGGATTGCTGCCCGTGCCAAAAGTCGCCCAATTGACACTCCCTGGCTTTCTTTTGGCGGTCTCCAAGAGTCCGGCCATGGTGTCATAAGGGGTTGAGGCAGAGGAGATGATCACACCAGAAATTCTGACCAAGTCGATGACAGGCACAAAATCCACATTGGGGTCATAGGGCAACTTCGCAAACATGAAGGGATTAAAGGACATGCCCTCACCTGTTGCCAAGCACAAGTGGTAGCCGTCTGCGGGCGCCTTGGCGCAAGCTTCAAAAGCAATCAAGCCACTCGCTCCAGGCTTGTTCTCAATCACAATGGCTTGGCCCAATGCGCTCGCCGCTTTTTGTGCAACATTTCTAGCCAGCACATCGATGGCGCCTCCAGGAGGGTACTGAACAATCAAGCGAATGGGCTTGTTGGGATACGTTTGTGCCAGGCACGCAGATATCCAAAATGACAGGAGCACCATCATGCAAGTCTGCAAAGAAGGTTTAACTTTAAACATCAACAAGTCCTTTTTTGAAAATTCAAAACCTAAAAAATCAAGACGCTTGCGTCATGGGCAACATGACATAACTGGGCCAATCTTTACCTGTGTAGAGCCGGCAATGGGTCGCAAACACATCTGCCGGTCTGTCTGCTTCATGGTTGTGCAAGAACCAGCCCGAGCCCCTTTGCTCTGAGGTCTCGTTCATTCGCTCAAAATCTCGCCCCTGGACTTGCAAGACCAAGGTACACCCCTTGGGCAAGGACAAGCTCAAAGGCCAAATCTCTACATCCACCTCATAAATCTTTCCTGGCTTTAAGAGCTGAGATTCGTCGTGAGCATGAAAGGGCCGGTGAGGCAAGGTTTTGGCAGGATCAATTTTCCTCTGTGAGACTCTGAGCCAGCCCATGGAGACCGGAGATTTGGGCTCGGTCGCACCAAAAAAAGTGACTTCTTGCTGATCTTGATTGAATGCTCGTAGCGTGAGGAACAAATCCATGTCTTGGGTTTGACTCGCAACGAACAGTTTTGCCGTCGCTGGACCGGCCAACTCCATGTCTTGTGCCAAAGGCGGCAAGGTAAAACAAAGCCCCTCACCCATGGTGTCGTATTCCTGAAAGTTGGAGTCGATGCTGGGTTTTTTGCTTAAACTCAAATCCGCTGCATTCAAATAAAGCATGCTCCAACGCGTGCCCTCAAGGGGCCAATTTTGGGCCCTGATTTCTCTTGTGACCGTGTCCTTGATGCTTCTGACCGCGACCTCCACCCGAGGCTCAGCAGGCCAATCGTTTTGAATGCCTTTTAAATAATGATCAAAGAACCTTTTTTGAAGTGCAACATTTTGAGGCTGCAAAAAGGTTAAAAAATAGGAGCCCGCTTGCACTTTGAGCCACTTGTTCTTTGATGCGATTTGATTGAATCCCTCAATGGTTCCACGCAAATGCAGTCCTAAGCCACCGTAATTGGCCACGACCAAGGCAGGCACATCGATGTTTTCAAAAATTGGACTTCTTTCTCGGTAAAAGGGACCATCAAGGGGATGGCTCAAAATATTGCCGATGTAGTCGACGCGATTTTCAGCCAACTGAGTTGGCGTCAAAGAAGCGGGGCCGGTGTTGCGCTCCTGTGTCACAATGTCCTTGAAGGGACACTCTGGATTACCAAACTGGTTTCTAAGCACACTCCTGTTCCACCACCTGACAGCAAAACCGCTGCCAAAAATACCGCCCTGTCGGCTACGGTCGCGGTAAAAGTCTGAGCCGCCTTGCCAAGGCAAGATGGCACTCAAGTGGGGAGGCCTTAAGGAGGCCATCATCCATTGTCCGGCCGCGTAGTAAGAGATGCCCAACAAACCCACGTGTCCATTGGACCAAGCTTGCACGCCCGCCCACTCAATCACGTCAAACAAGTCCTTGAACTCTGCAGGTGAATTGACATCTAAAAAGCCAGCAGATTTACCGGATCCGCGAGAGTCAACTTTGAGAACGATGTAACCATCCTTCACCCAAACTTCTGGGTCTGCTGTCTCAAAAACCAAGTGCTTGCATGTCGAGTGGTCCAAAATCTCAGGACAACGTTGTTGGAGTTCCACCCAGGCCCCTGGCATGAATTCGCTCAGGTGAACGTCCTTACCGTAAGGCCCGAGGCTGAGCAACACAGGGTAAGGCCCAGAGCGTTGTGGCCTGTACAAATTGGCTTTGAGTTGAACGCCGTCGCGCATTGGAACATCGATGTCTTTTTCAAGAACCATCGCCCCACCAGATTTCATCATCAATTCATGGGTCGTTGCAAGATTGGGCATGGTGCTATCGGCGTCAAAAGATGTGCGCCTCAGGCGCGCTCATCAAAGTTTATGGGTTCAATCCATTCTACAACTCCACGCCTCATTTGAAAGATGCCCCTACCTAGGGACATTTGCACTAGACAATTTCAGCATTTCAGATTAGCCTATGCATTGGCAAGATGAGTACACAACAGAGTACCCATCACTTTTCACGATCGGTAGATCAGTTTCACCTATCCCTTGACGATGAAGTCCTTTTTTTTTCTGGTCTTGACTGGATGGTTTTCGGTTTTCAGTTCATGGGCTCAACCCTATCCCAACAAACCCGTTCGATTGATCAGTGGCCCGGGCCCGGATATAGCCGCTCGACTGATGGCCAATCAACTGAGCCCCAAATGGGGTCAACAAATCATCCCTGAGACACTTGCGGCCGCCTCTGGAAAGGTCGCCGCCGAGACCGTGCTCAAAGCCAAAGCGGATGGCTACACACTGCTGAATGCGACCTCCAGCTTCCAAATCTCACATGCTTTAGGCATCCATGGCGTGGATGTTGTGAGCGAGTTGACGCCTGTCATCATGACCAATGTGCTGCCCTTTATTTTGGTGGTCCCTGCACAAGCACCTTTCAAGAACGTTGCTGAATTGATAGCCAAAGCAAAATCATCCCCCCAGTCATTGAATTACGCTTCAGGCGGCAACGGGACACTACCGCATTTGGCCGCAGAGACTTTTAAATCTTTGGCCAAAGTTGACTTCATTCATGTCCCCTTTAAAACCGCAGACCAAGCCGCACTCTCAGTGGCCTCTGGACAAGTGGAGATGATGTTCACCTCTTACCCCGTGGTCAAGGGCTTGGTGGAATCTGGCAAACTTAAAATTCTTGCCACCACGGCAGCCAAAAGACTCGAAGTCTTGCCAGATGTGCCGGCCATGGTTGAACTGGGATTCACGGAGTTCAGTTTTATCAGTTGGACGTGCATTTTTGCACCCATCGGAACCCCTCCAGCGGTCCTTTCAAAAATACAAGCTGATGTCAGACTTGCTTTGAACTCAGAAGAGCTCAAGAAACAATACAGGCAATTGGGCTTTGAACTTCCCAGTGAAGAGCACATGGACGAGAAATTATTGAGCTTCTTGAAAAAAGACTCTCAAAAATTAAATGCCATCCTCAAATCCAGCCAAGTAAAAATCGACTAAGCACCGGTACTTCACGATGACCTCAAGACATCTCCCCCAACGAATTGTCACAACACAAAATGAATTTGGCCGCTCCACGGTTCTCTTCAATGACCATGGTGCTCCTCCTAAAGTTTTGACCAAAGCTGGGGGGCTGGTTCTCACTGAACTTTGGGAGACCAAGGCCAGTCCTGCAGACAACACTGGAGATGAAGATCTCGCAAGAAAAGAACAAAAGATTGAACCCGATACCGCGGGTAGCCTCTTTCGTTTGATCGAGTATCCACCTGATGCCATCAGACTTGCATCCATGGACGCCATCGCGCATTTTGACAGCATGGGGGTGGATGTCCGTCAAGATGTTGCCAAAAGGCATCCTGGCATGCACAAAACAGACACCATTGATTACGCTGTCATCGTGCGAGGAGAGATTTATGCGGTGCTCGATGACAAGGAAGTGCTGATGAAACAAGGCGACTGCATTGTCCAGCGAGGCACCCACCACGCATGGAGCAACAAAAGCGATGAGCCCTGTTTGATTGCCTTTGTTCTACTGTCTGCGCACCCTATTGCCTCATGATGGATTGAACCATGTCGTGGGTAGGTCCATGGCGTTTTGGATCAGGCCCAATGCAGTCCGATGGACTCAATGGCAAAGGTACAAATTGCCTCGTCCTCGTCGCCGCTCCCTCCACTCGCACCCATGGAGCCCAAGATGTGGCCACTAGCGTCCTTGACAATCACCGCGCCCGTTTGAGGCAAAAACTGTCCATGGGCAGTCGCCGCCAAGGAGACAAAGAAATTGGGATTGTCTTTGGCTCTCTGGCCCAGTGCTCGGCTGGAAACACCCATCCCAATGGCGCCCCAAGCCTTGGCCTTGGCAATGTCAAATCTGAACATGCTGGCGCCGTCCTCAATCGCACAAGCTTTGACGTGCCCTGAGGCATCCAAGACGACGATGCCCATGGGCTTGAAGCCAGAACTTCTGGCCTGGCTCATGGCGAGACTCAAAAGTTGAGTGGCTTGTTCTATGCTGATGACGTTCAATTGAAAACTCCTTCATGGATCAAGTTAAAGGGAAAAAACTTCTTAAAAAAACATAGCATGGATGTTAGAGCATGTTGAAGCCTAGGGAAAACACCCATACAAAAGCTCGTTCAAGAAAAGACATCCATTCAAGGGAGTCAATTCAGCGGTCAACTGTAAAAAAGCAATGATTGGGCAAAAAACCAAATTACACTTACACCCAGGCTTTGAACATCAAGCCAACCCTTTTTAATCAACCTCTCCCTTGTCCATCGGACCTTCATCATGACTCATGCATCTTCAAGAATTGCTGGCGTACGCAGTGTTGCGCTTAGCGTGCCAGACCTTCAAGCCACGGCCGATTTTTTTACAAAAATTTGGGGCCTTGAGTTGACTGACAACCAAGGTGGTATTCAATATTTCAAAGGAACAGGGTCGGACGCCTATTTGATTTCACTTCAACAAAGCCATGGTCCAGCCAAACTCATGGATGTGACGCTAAGAGTGAGGAGCTTGCAAGCCATCCAAGACATACAGCAGCACCTGGGCGAACACGGCAAAGTGATCTCGCCAACCGCTCCCGTGAGTGGACCTGGAGGGGGTGTCGCCTGCACCATTTCAGACAAAGTGGGTCGAATCTACAAACTGGTGTTCGGAGACGTACAACCCCCTGCAAGCTCAGATCAAAAAGATCGGCCCATTCGATTGGCCCATGTGGTTTTAAATTCCGATGAAATCGCCATCACTCAAAAATTTTACGAAGACGTCTTTGATTTTTCTTTGTCCGATCGAACGAAAATGATGGCTTTCATGCGATGCAACAGCGATCACCACAGCATTGCTTTTGGCGACACGGACAACAATGCATTGAACCACATTGCTTTTTTAGTACCTGACTTGGACTCGGTGATGCGAGGTGGGGGAAGGCTCAAAGATGCTGGGTTTCCGATTGCATGGGGACCTGGTCGCCATGGTCCGGGCAACAACACGTTCAACTACTTTGTGGGTCCCAATGACATTGTGGTGGAGTACACCAGCGAGGTTGAACAAATCGACGACAGCTACGTAGCTCGTTTTCCTAGTGATTGGACATGGCCTCCAGGCAGAATTGACCAATGGGGTATTTCGCCGATGCCCCATCAAACCCTCAAGGAAGCCCAGAAAAAAGTTTTTTTCGCAACGCCCGCATGAGCTCTCCAAAGGATTTTCGGCCCTATGTCCCAACCCTTGAATACCCAAGGGTTGCGGCCTTTCAGGGCAGAGACGCCTACCAACATGGAGATGCTGGCTTAGCAAACCCTGTTCCACAGGAGTTGCTTTTTAAACCTTGGGAGAAACTTTACGCAGAGCCCTTCAAAGGCATCACAACGGATGGCCAACCGATTGCCCATTTGTTCAAGCGTCAATCTCAAAATGCACCGATTGTGCCCATGCTTCAAGCAGCGCATACTTTGCTCAAGCATTTGAATGCCGATCAAAAACAAGCTTTGTGCCTGCCCATGGATGCGCGCGAGTGGCGCAGATGGAACAACACAGAGATGTACATCTATCGGTATGGACTTCGACTAGAAGAGGTGGGCGAGACACTCAAAACCTTGATACTGAAGGTCATTTCTTCCAGCCTGAGTGAAACAGGTTTTAAAAAAACCAGAGATGTGATGAAGATCAATCACTTTCTTGGCGAGCTCACTGGAAATACAAAGGTGCTTGGAGAGTGGAGCTTTAATTTCACGCTCTTTGGTGAACCCTCGCCGGTCAACCCTTGGGGCTGGCAACTGATGGGGCATCATTTGGCTCTTAACTGCATGGTCATAGGGGACCAAATGGTTCTCTCTCCAAGCTTCATGGGGGCTGAACCCACGCACATCGATGCAGGTCCCAACCAAGGAATTGCTCTTTTTGAGGACGAGGAGCTCAAAGGTCTTTCCTTCATTCAATCCATGACACATGCGCAACAGTCTAAGGCTATTTTGTACCACTCCTGTGTGGGAGGTGACCTGCCCGAGGGCAGAAGACACAAAGCGGATCAACTTCATTTGACAGGTGCTCTTCAAGACAATCGGGTCATCCCCTATGAGGGCCTCCAAGGGAAAGACCTCAGTGCTCCTCAGAGACTGCAACTTTTAAGACTGATTGAGACTTACCTTGCTCCTCTACCCGATGGCCCACAAAAAGCCCGCCTCGAGCAGGTTGAAAGCCACTTGCAAGACACCTATTTTTCCTGGATTGGTGGAACGGGAGAAAATGACACCTTCTACTACCGAATTCATAGCCCCGTTGTGATGATTGAATTTGATCATCATTCAGGTGTATTTCTAACGAATGCTTTGCCCGCTAAATTTCATATCCATACGATCGTTAGAACGCCCAATGGTGGCGACTATGGCATAGATCTCTTGAAGCTTCATTACCAACAAGAGCACGATCCACGCATCAAACCCGGCTTAGGCGGTGGTCCTATTCACCACTATGGACACGCTCATGACCACGGGCACGCTCATGACCACGGGCACTCTCATGACCACGGACACTCTCACGACCACGGACACTCTCACGACCACGGACACTCTCACGACCACGGGCACCCTCATGACCACGGGCACCCTCATGACCACGACAACGACTAGAGCAACTCCATAAGAAATCCTTCAACCCATCTTAAGAAAACCCATCCACATGAATCATTTTTCAAACACAAGAAGAAAAGTTTTAGGCGCTGCAGCGCTGGGTATGTTGAATTCAGGCTTTTCTTATGCGCAAAATTCGAAATACCCCTCTAGGAATATTCGCATGGTGGTCCCCTTCCCTGCCGCTGGTGGTCCAGATACCGTTGGACGGTTGGCCGCATCAATTCTTGGGACCAAATGGGGTCAACAAATCGTTGTCGAAAATATGCCAGGCGCCTCAGGCCAAATTGGTACCAACTATGTGGTCAAAGCAGCTGCTGATGGCTACACCATGCTTTTTTCTCCACCAACGCCCATCACCATTGCAGAACAATTTGATCCTAAACCGCCTTACGACGCTAACCGTGATTTAATTCCGGCAGCCCTTTTAGGCCGCAATCCAGCTGTGATTGTGATCAATGGAAACGTCAAAGCCAACACCCTAGGTGACTTCATCGCTCTAGCAAAAAAAGAGCCTAGCAAAATTTTTTACGGTACGCCTGGACTTGGACACGCTTTTCATTTGATCTCTGAAATCATTTTCACAAAGGCGGGCATTCAATTGACCAATGTGCCTTACCAAGGAAGCTCTCCCGCGGTCATGGGCTTGTTGGCTGGAGATGTACAGTTTTTAGTTCAGTCGGTTGAATCTGTCAAAGAGCATATCAAGTCTGGCAGGCTCAAAGCCTTGGCCACGCTTGAATCAAGCCGGCTTGATGCCTACCCAGACTTGCCCACTTTGGCAGAAAGTGGATTGAGCAATTTGGACATCATGAATTGGTACGGTGCTTTTTTCTCCTCAAAAACATCCCCTGAGATCATTGCTTTTTGGGAAAAAGAATTGTTTTCTTTGAACAAGGACGCCACTTTTCAAAAGAAAATGAGAGAAATGAGTTTTGATCCCGTGGTGTATGGCTCTCAAGAGTTCACCAAAATGATGGCTCTGGAGAGAGCCCAATGGGCCAATGTGATCAAAACAGCCCACGTATCGATCAAGAAATAAGTTCAACATGGACCTAGGAATCAAAGGTCGATTGGCTTTGGTATGCGCCTCCTCTCAAGGCTTGGGCTTGGCATGTGCAACCTCTCTTGCTAGGGAGGGTGTCAATGTGTATATCAATGGGCGAGATCCATCCCGACTCGAGCTTGCCCAATCAAATATCTTAAAAAGCACAGGTATTTTGGTCAACACCATACAAGCCGACATCACCAAGGACAGCGACAGAAAAAAATTATTTGAACACTTTCCCAACCTTGATATTTTGGTCAACAACAATGCAGGACCAGCGCCAGGTAGCATGAAAGACTGGGATCATGATGCATGGATTGAAGCCATAGAAAGCAATATGCTTGCCCCCATCTTGCTCATTCGCGGTTTTATCACTGGCATGAGAGAGAGACAATTTGGGCGCATCATCAACATCACCTCAGCCATGGTCAAAAGCCCTAGGCCACACATGGCACTCTCAACCACTGCAAGAACAGGATTGACCGCTTTCAGCAAGTCAGTCTCTCTAGAGTCTGCGGTCGACAATGTCACGATCAACAATCTATTGCCCGAACGAATTGATACGCCTAGGCAACAATTCATGGCCGAAAGAATGATGAAATTGCACAACATCAGCCTTGAGCAAGCGAGAGCCAAGATCACAGAAACAGTTGCTGCAAAACGTTTTGGCTTGCCCCATGAGTTCGGCGATGCTTGCGCTTTTCTTTGCAGCGCGCAAGCAGGGTTTATTTCTGGACAAAATTTACAACTCGATGGCGGCTCTTACAGCGCACTCATTTGAACAGCGGTTAAAACAAAAAAGGGCCTCAATGGCTTTAAAGCACCTTGCTTGAGCCCAACGTCCACTGAGGCCTTCAGCGAATGAGGCCTTGAGCTCTTGGATGTTATGCCGGGCAACGCGCCAAGCCATCCAAGCACGCCGAAAGACTTCCGCCCAAGCTCCTAAGGAGCTTGGCTGAACCTCAAACACTTGAAGAGCTTTAAAGCTCTTTGATCAAGACTTTTCTAAATTTGACCGTACCTCCGCCATGCTGCAATGCAATGTTTCCTTTGGCATGCTTGCTGTCAGTTCCAGAGGCGGTGACCACGCCATCAATTTTGACGAGGAATTGAGAACCCTTAGCGGTGATTTCCATCACACTCCATTTGCCCCCTACTTTGGGATAGGGAGGTGTTACTTTGATGGTGTCCACGATGGCTCCTGTGCCATAGCTTGGATCAGGCCTTGTATCCCAGATGTTGACCTCGTAGCAGGTGTCCGCACCGACTTTTTCTGGGTTTTCACAACGAATGAAAATACCACTGTTGGTTTCCGAATCGACCCAGAACTCTGCGTAAATTTGATAGTCGGTATAAACTTTTTTGGAAATCAAAAAGCCTGCTATCTTTCCAGGCAAAAAGTCTGCTTGAATGGCACCGTCTTGAATTCTCCAATTTGAATCTCCCGCCTTGGTCCACCCCAAGAGATTGCTACCCGAATCAAACAGTGGTGTAAATCCGCTTGGAGTACCGCTCAAGTTGGCGCATGAACTCATCAGCAGTGCACTTAAAACAGCAAGCCCAGTTTGACGTAATCGCATTTTGATCTCCTTGATTGATGTGATCAAATCTTAAGTGGGCTTTCCATAAATCTGAACAGTGTTTACGCCAATACAGGTGCTTCAAAGCCATGTTGCTCGACCCCAGGCACCGGCTAAATCGAGCCCCTTGCTCGCATTTGATCGATTTGCAAGTTGGTTTTACCAAGCTTTCTCAAAATCGAGTCTGTGTGCTTCCCCACTTCAGGTACAGCGTCCATGCGCGGAGGACCTTGGCTCCACGAACCAGGTGGAATGAGTGCCGGCATCTGCCCGACAGGTGTCTCAATAGAAGCCCATCTGTTTCGGTGCGCCAACTGCTCATGGGACCATACCTCAGCCATGGCGTTGACTTGGGCGTTGGCAATGCCAGCCTTCTCCAATCGCTCACTGACCTGAGCAGCCGTCATGGAAGAAAAAACCTGCACAATCAAGGCCTTCAATGCCTCTCTGGTCTCACTTCGCTTGGTGTTGGTGTTGAAGCGTTCGTCACGGGCCAAGTGCTCGTTAAGTAAAACTTTCTCACAAAACACCAACCACTCCCGCTCGTTTTGCAACCCAAGCATGACCACCTTTCCATCACCAGCTTCAAAGGGGCCATATGGGTAGATGCTTGCATGGCTGGCTCCAGCTCGAGCAGGCGCTTCAGCACCATCCATTGCATAGTAAAGTGGGTAAGACATCCATTCTGACAAGGACTCCATCATGGAGATATCAATGCACTGTCCTTGCCCAGTTTGTTGGCGATGCATCAAGGCCGCTAAGATGTTGGTGTAGGCGTACATTCCCGCTGAAATATCCGCAATTGAAATACCCGCTTTAGCAACTTGATCTTGAGTTCCTGTGGTACTTAAAAATCCAGCTTCGCTTTGAATCAACAAGTCGTAGGCTTTTTTGTTTGCATAGGGACCATCGCTACCGTAACCCGAAATATCGCAAACGATGATGCCAGACTTGCTTTTTGACAAGTCCTCATAAGACAGGCCCATTCTTTTGGCCGCACCTGGCGCCAAATTCTGCACCAGCACATCGGCTTCTTGACTGATCAACAGCTTGAGCGTGGACAGCGCCTCGGGATCTTTCAAATCGAGCGTCAAACTCTCTTTGGACCGATTGGTCCAAACAAAGTGAGAGGACATGCCTTTTGCGCGCTCGTCGTACTTCCTGGCAAAGTCACCCCCATGGGGGCGTTCAACCTTGATGACGCGCGCGCCTAGATCGGCCAATTGCCTCGTTGCAAAGGGCGCGGCAATGGCGTGCTCAAGACTGACAACAGTGATACCCTTTAAAGGTTGCATACTTGAAGTCCATGACCTTTAGACCCGACGTTCAACCAAAATCTCTTCAAACCGCTCTCACCAAGGCATCGATGGCAAGACGGGCTTGAGGCCGGTTTTGGCAACAACATCAGCCACCTCAGGGCTGGCTAAAAACTCAACGAATTGCCTGACAGATTGCAGTTGAGCCGTTTGAGCACCAATGCCTGCCGAGAAGAAAAACGATCTTTGAACCTCGGGGGGAAGTTCCCCAACGATCTTGATGCCCTCGATGGGGATCAATTCGCTGATTTGTTGAAAACCTAAATCAGCCTCGTTGCGCAACAAGATGGTTCCCACACGTTCACTGAATATTTTCTTGGCCTTGACGGCCATTTCAGCTTCAATGCCCAACTTTTGAAACAACTCTTCAGACAAATAAGTTCCACTTGCACTGGCTGAATATGCAATTCGACCAGCGCTCAGCAAGGCTTTTTTCAAAGCATCCACCGTGCTGATGTCAACATCTGCATCTCCCACGCGTACCCCAGCGCCAATGTTAGAGATCACCAAATCCACCCTGGATCCTTGTTGAATTTTGCCCTCAGCGACAAAGTGATCCAGAGCTGATGAGGCCAAAACAAACAAATCGAATTGCTCGCCTTGACTCAAACGAGTTGGAATGGAGTCGTGGGCCGCTCCAATCGAAGAGCCAAAAAATAAATCAACTTTTCTTTGATGCTGGGCTTCGAACAACGGCGTTAAAAGTTTCAGTGCCGCAGCAAAAGCGCCAGAGGTGATGACCCGTAAGGGGGGTGTTGCGTTGTCGGACATGGTGATCGATCTTAAATTCAATCAACCGTGATTTTTGCAGCAACCACCACCTTCTTCCAGCGGATCACTTCTGATTGAACCAAGTTTCTAAGGTGCTCAGGCGTACTTGTTTCTACCTCAGCCCCTTGGTCCTCGATTTTCTTTTCGATGACCTTGTCGTTGAGCACCAAATTGAGCTCCTTGTTCAATCGATCAATGACGGCTTTAGGTGTTTTAGCTGGCGCAAAAAGCCCATACCATTGGTTCACATTGACGTTGGGTATACCTTGCTCGGTCAACGTAGGCACCTCAGGCATCACAGAGGATCTTTTTTCTCCAGCAATACCGAGCGCTTTGAGCTTGCCTGCCTTGACTTGGGGGTAGGCCGTGAACAAGCTTGGAAACATCACTTGGGTCGTTCCGCCTATGGTGTCAACGACAGCTGGCGCAGAACCCTTGTAGGGAATGTGCACCAAATCAACGCCCGTTGCAATCTTGAACAACTCGCCAGAGAGATGCGGCGCCGTGCCTTTTCCAGCAGACGCATAACTCATGGTCCCGGGCTTGGCATTGATCAAGGCAATGAGCTCTTTGGGGGTTTTCACATTCAAGCTGTTGGTCACCACCATCAAGGTGGGTGAGTTGGCCACCAAACCAATGGGCTCGAAATCTGTCACTGGATCGTATTTCAATTTTTGTAAGGCTGGATTGATGCCATGCGTTGCAATGTAGCCAAACATGATGGTGTAGCCGTCTGGGGTGGCTCTGGCAACAAACTCGGAGGCAATTGCACCGTTCGCACCAGCTTTGTTTTCAACAATCACCGCTTGCCCTAGGTGAGGAGACATGTTTTGAGCAATGATGCGAGCCATCGCATCATTGGCGCCTCCTGGTGCAGTAGGAACAACGATGGTGATCGTTTTCTGAGGAAAGGTTTGGGCCTGCAAGAAACCAAGCATGGAGCCATGAGCCAACATGATCGCAACAAAAAAACGTCTAAAAAATTTCGACATGCTTGGAACCTTAAAAAATGATTGACATCAAAACTTTATTTTACTTGAAGTGCACAGGCCGCCTGGAATGCGGTCTTGAACAGGTCACGATCATCCAAAAAATAAAAACCACGACGACGACATGAACCCCCACCTCATCGGCTCATGAGGTGACCGTATGCTGACCATCTTGAGACCATTTTGGGGCAAAGCTCTCTTCAAGCATCAATCCAGCGGCAACCTCAAAATGGCTTTCAAGCCTCCTCCCATGTTGTCTAGAAGAATGAACTCGGCATTGAGCAGTTTTGCATATTCCACCACAATTGCCAAACCAAGCCCCGCTCCTGCCCCCAGGTTCAGCCCCGCTTGGCCTTGGGTTCTCCTGCGCATGACTTGATGCTTGAACTCATCGGAGATCCCTTTGCCATTGTCCACCACAGAAATGTCCAAGAAACTTTTTTGATGTGCATCCTGTGTTTTCTCAATTTCAATGGTGATTTGATTAAAACTCTCGATTTCTGAGACACCATATCTAAGTGCGTTGTCGATCAAATTGTTCAAAGCACCTTCAAGCAAGGAGCGTTGAGTTTTTATTTTGACACCTAACTCATAGCCCTTGACACCTAGATCAACACCTAAAGAGTCGGCCCTTTGTAAAAACCGCAACACTGACTCTTTGACCAACTCATCAACAGCAATGTCTTCATAGATCAACCCAGACTTTGCTTCATTGGTCAATGAAAGGGCCAAAAGCTGATCGACCATGTGACTTGCCCGCAATTCGCTCTTTGAAATGCCTTGCAGTTGTTGGAGCCAGATTTCAGGATTCTGATTGGCAAGACCATACTCTGCTTGCGCACGAATGCCCGCAAGTGGTGTTCGCAGTTCATGGGCCACATTGCCTGAAAACTCCCTTAGTAAACGAACACCATCATCGATCCTGAAAAACAATCGATTGATGGCGGTACTTAAATCATGAACATCTTTGGTTCTTGTGTCAATTTGCACTGGCGTCAAATCAATGACAGCTCGAGTTTCGACAGCTTTTTCAAGATCCAACAAGGGTGCCAACTCTTTTTTGATCACACCTTTTAAAAACCAAGCGAGCAACACCAAGAAAAAGAGCTGCGGGACAATAGAAAAGAGGACCAATCGTTCGGTCAAGGCCGATCTGAAATCCGAGGTTTGCGCCATGACCAAAAAGAAGGGCGATGGCTGCGAGCGGTAAATCGCGACCGTTCTGAAGTTTTTGTCCTGAAACTCTAAGTTTGAAAAACGTGGTGGCTCACCTATGGCAGGCAAGGACGCCTTAAATCCAGGATGGCCGGCAATCATCGATCCATCCGTGTTGAGAACTTGAAAATAAATGATTTCGCTTTGATCAAATAAAAGCGTCGTCATTTCATTGGCTGAGAGATCAATCTCCAACTCTATCGAATTTTTAGAGTTATTGACAGCGACATGTCGTGCCACTGAATACGCATCATCAAGCAATGCTCGGTCGTAGGCTTGCTCTGTGAAATAGGTGGCAACGGCCACCACGACAACGATTCCAAAAATCCAAGTCAAGAAAAGTGGCACATAAAGGCTTTTTAAAAGTTGGCTTGTCAAGGAAGGCAATTTAATATTTTTCATTTTTTTCCTCTTCCAATAAATAACCCAACCCTCTAAGCGTTCTAATGCTCACGCCACAGCCTTGGATCTTTTTTCTTAACCTCGAGATGAACGTCTCCAATGCATTGTCACCCAAAACATCATCGAAGTCAGACAATTTACTTGACATTTCTTTTTTACTGACCGTCCTACCTGGAGGGGTCATCAAATGGGACAACACCTCATACTCACGTGCCGGAAAGATGATTTCCTCGTTGTTGACAAAAACTCTTTTTTGCTTGCGGTCCAAACAAAGCTGACCCACCTTTTGAAGGTCACTGGTGTTGCTGCTTCGCCTGGCCAGGGCTCTTAGCCTTGCTTCCAATTCGGCCAAATCAATGGGTTTGCCCAAATAGTCATCGGCGCCCGCGTCAAGGCCAGCAATGCGCTCCTCTGTTCGGTTTCTTGCCGTCAAGACCAGCACTGGCGTTGTGTTGCCTCTGGCGCGCAACTCTTTGAGCAAGGTCAAACCGCTGCCCATCGCTGCATTTGGGCCGTCCTTTTGGGGAAGATTTAAATCGAGCAAGATGGCGTCATAGGACTGCACAAGCGAGAAATGGCTTGCCTCATCAAGTTGGCTAGCCACATCCACACGATGGCCGGCATCCTCAAGTGACTTGAGCATGATGGTTTTAAGAACGTGATCGTCTTCAACGAGTAAAACTCTCATGACGGATAAAAAAACACCTTGGTCAGGCTTTGGTCAGGGAAAATAGGGGATAAACGGAGCATGCAAATCAAACGACTCTTTTTAAATTTCAAATCACCCTGCATTTTAGGGTTAACCCTTGGTTGCGGTGCATTCTTTTTTCCAGTCTTCCATGCACTTGGGCAACAAATGGTATCACCCCCAAGTCAACCCATGTTGGAAAAACAAAACTCTGACATGGCTGCCAAGGACTTGAAAAAGTCAATGGACACCAATACCTGGACCTACCTTCAATGGTCTGAGGTCTTGAGTGCTGCAAAAGTCAACTTTGAGGTGGGCTTATCGCGCTCGAGTGCCCAATCGGCCCAAGGCGATCTCCTGGCCGCAGACCGTGCACCCCTGCCCATGCTGAGTGCGCGCGTGAGCCAAATGGATTTGCAAAATGGTCTTGGCGCAGGATCTATATTGAACGACAAGCGCATTGACAAATCTTTGGGCGTTGACTGGACTTGGGAGAGAGGTGACAAAAGAGCCTTGAGAGCGCAGACCGCCAAAAATTTGCTCTCAGCCTCCCTTTTTGATTTAAGCGATACTTTGATTGGACAACAACTCCTTGCCTACACTGCATTCATTGACTTGTTCGCTGCACAGATGAGGGAGGAGGAGTTTTTCGCCATCGCCCAAAATTATCAAAAAACACATGAAACGGCTAGCATTCGATTGAAAAATGGGGATCTATCGGCACAAGAGGCCTACCGCATCTCCATAGAAAATCAAAGAGCCCAAGCCGATGCGCAAGCTGCAAAGCTTGACCGACAAATGGCCGCTTTGGCCTTGTCCCAACTGATCAAACTCAAAACATCCCCCCTCTCTTGGCGAGTGGAATCAGATTTCCGTGGTTTGGCCTCTTCTAAAAACAACCCCTTGCATTCAGAAGACGCCCTCGCTCAAATTGACAAAGCGGTGCTTTTGCGCCCCGATGTCATCGCAGCCCTCGAGCGGGAGAAAGCCGCCAGCACGGCCATGGATTTGGCACTCTCATTGAAGAAAACAGATCTGACTTGGGGCGCATCCATTGATCACTATCCCGGCACGTCCAACCGATTGATGGAGTTGAGACTGCAAGTGCCTCTTCAACTCAATTACAGCTACGAGGGTGAAGTTAAACGCGCAAAAGAACAACTGACACAAGCTCAAATCATGGTTGAAAAAATCAAAGTGTTTGCAGCTAAAGACTTACAAAGCTTGCTTCAAAACCTCTTGACCGCCAACGACAGACATCAGCGCTATGAGCAGATCATTTTGCCCCAAGCCAAAAAAGTCTTGGAACAAGCTGAATACGCTTACAGCAAAGGCGCATTGACGCTCACGGATTTGCTCGATGCCAGAAGGACCTATCGTTCCACACGCATTGAGGCCATTGCAGCCCAGGCCGACTTGTCCAAATCTCAGGGCGCTTGGTTTCTAAGAACCGAGCCCTACACCACCGAAGAACTTGCCAGTTCAAATTGACAGTCTGCGATCTATTGACCCATCCTAAGAAGAGTTCACTTTGAAAAAATTAATTTCTACGTTTTGTTTCTCAAGCATGTTGCTCATGTCTTGCTCTGAGTCACCCTCCCATATGGAGATCACCCAGCAACCCATCGTTCAAAACAATCAACTTCGATTTCCTGCGGGCAACCCACAATTGAGCCTTCTCTCCACCGTAGCGGTCAAGCAAGCCGAGAACATTGCAGTTGATTTGCCAGCTCGTATCGTTTGGGATGAACAAAGGACACAGCGTGTCTTTCCCGCTTTTGCGGGTCGGGTCAAGCAAATCTTGGCCGATGTTGGGCAAAACGTGAACGAGGGTACCGTCTTGGCACAAATTGCATCCCCCGAATTTGGTGCCGCACAAGCCGATACCGCACGGGCCACTGCAGACGCCTTGTTGGCCAGCAAAAATTTAGCCCGGCAAAAGGAACTCTTCAACGCAGGCATCACCTCTCAAAAAGAGTTTGAGCAATCCGAGGCCGATTTTCTAAGAGCCAAGGCCGAGGTTGACCGCGCTCAAGCCAGAACCGCACTTTACTCAAGCGGAGCTGGCGTGAACCAGCAGCTTGGGCTTCGCTCCAGCCTGAGCGGCATGATCGTTGAGAGAAACGTCAATCCCGATCAAGAAATCAGGCCCGACCAGTTTGGCCCAAGCTCCCCCGCTCTTTTTGTGATCACCGATCCCAGATTTCTATGGGTTTTGATCGATGTTCGTGAAGGCGATATTCAACACATCAAAATGGGCATGAAGATGGACATCAAAACACCCAGCCTTCCCAACCAAGTGTTTATCGCCACCATCAAAGCCATCGCTGATACGATTGACCCAATGACGCGAACGATCAAAGTCAGAGCTTCCATTGAAAACCCAAACCGCATCTTGAAAAATGAGATGCTAGCAACGGCCTCCTTTCTTCGCAGCTTTCCTAGTAACCTGAACATTCCTGCAAGCTCGGTCTTCCTCAAGGGGAACGACCATATTGTGTTTATCGAAACTGAACCTGGTGTTTTCCAGTCCAAAAAAGTGACCCTTGTCTTTGAGAACAAAAAAGACGTCGTGGTTGAAGCTGGCTTGATGATTGGTGAAAAAGTGGTGAGCCAAAACGGACTTTTGCTCGCCAAAGAATTGCTCAATGCACAAGAAGATGCTCAGCAAGCACCCATGAAAGTGCCGGCAATTAAACCATGAAGAAAATCATTCATTTTGCGATCACGCAGCCTTTGGTCATCGTCCTTGGGACCCTTTTGTTCGTTGTGGCTGGTTTAATTGCCTTTCAAAACCTCTCTGTTGAAGCTTTCCCGGATGTGACCGATACGCAGGTCACGGTGATTGCCCTTTACCCAGGACGTGCTGCAGAGGAGGTTGAAAAGCAAGTCACCTTGCCTTTGGAAGCGGTCCTCTCAGGTCTTCCCAACTCCATTCGTCTGTTTTCTCACACGCAGTTTGGCTTGTCCTACACCGTGATCACCTTTGATGACAAGGCCGATGTCAATCTTGCACGCCAACAAGTCAACGAGCGGCTCAATGTAGTGGACCTGCCGCTTGGCGCGCAAGTCAATATCACACCCAACGCAACGCCCGTTGGGGAAATCATGCGTTACCGCGTGAAGGGCAATGGTCAAACCTCCACCGACCTCAGGACCCTTGAGGATTGGATCATTGAGAAAAACCTGCGTCAAGTCCCAGGTGTTGCCGATGTCGTGGCGATGGGTGGGTTCATCAAACAGTATGAAGTGCAACCAGACTTGGACAAACTCAGGGCCTTCAAATTGACTTTTCAAAACCTCCAAGATGCCCTCGGACGGGGCAACTCCAACGCTGGCGGCAGCTATGTGGCACAAGGCTCACAGCAATTTGCGATTCGGGGCATTGGCCTGTTGAGTTCCGCAGAAGAAATAGGGCAAATCGTTTTAGGCTCTAACAATGGAACACCTATTTTGATTCGTGATGTTGCACAAGTGAAATTGGGCTCCGTTCCAAGACTGGGCATCACGGGTCAAGACGGCGATGACGATGCAGTGGTTGGCATTGTGATCATGCGAAAAGGTGAAAACCCCTCTCAAGTCCTCAAAAACGTCAAAGAAAAGATTTCTCAACTCAACCAACGCGGTCTTCCTCGCGGCGTTGAGATCGTTCCCTTTTACGACCGCACTTGGCTCATGGGGAAAACCTTGTCCACGGTCTTTAGAAACTTGCTTGAAGGCGCCATCTTGGTAGGCCTGGTCTTGTACTTGTTTCTCTCAAACATGCGGGCCAGTTTGGCGGTGGTCGTGGTCATCCCCTTGGCTTTGCTTGGGACCTTCATGGGACTCAAAATCATGGGGGTTCCGGCCAATTTGCTCAGCTTAGGTGCCATGGATTTTGGCATCATTGTGGATGGAGCCGTGATCGTGATCGAGAACGTCATGCACCGACTCGCCCAAAGGGGTGAGGGCATGAGCATCAAAGAGAGAGAAGCGTTGATCACCGATGCCACCAACGAAGTGGGGCGACCAACACTTTTCTCCATGCTGATCATCATTGCTGCCCACATTCCCATTTTTGCTCTGCAGCGCCATGAAGGTCGGATCTTTCAACCCATGGCCTTGTCGGTCACGATGGCGTTGATTGGATCCTTGATCTTTTCATTGACCTTGGTGCCGTTGATCGCTTATTGGACTTTGCGCAAAAAGTTGCCCCACGGCGACAACGCACTGGTCACATCAGCCAAGAACATTTACCGCCCGGTTTTGGATTGGGCTCTTGAGCACAGAAAAAAAGTCATGACGATGGCGCTTGCCGCATTCATCTTGGCATTGGGTGCTGCCTCTAGGTTGGGCTCTGAATTCTTGCCCGAACTCAATGAAGGCACCTTTTGGGTGAACTGGGATTTGCCTTCCAGTGTTTCTCAAGAAGAGGCCACCAAGATATTGCGTCTTGCAAGGCGTGCTTT
>Ga0114958_10000929_pt1 | contig 24057 bp, 19 predicted proteins | sample C_130208_EF_Meta_FD_89577 | JGI IMG/M metagenome (GOLD analysis project Ga0114958, IMG submission 89577) | Freshwater microbial communities from Lake Croche, Canada to study carbon cycling - C_130208_EF_MetaG | ecosystem: Environmental > Aquatic > Freshwater > Lake | place: Lake Croche, Canada... | reverse complement strand
TTTTGCCGGGCTGTGGGCCAGCTGGTCCGCCCCCGATGGCACGACCCTCGAGACCTGCGCATTCATCACCACCGAGCCCAACGAACTCATGCGACCCATCCATGACCGCATGCCGGTGATGCTAACGCCGGCGGATTATGCGCTGTGGCTTGATCCCGCGGTCACGGAACCGACCCAGCTCGCCCCGCTGCTCCGTCCACCGCCGGCCAGCTCGTTATCCGCCATCACGGTCGGCTCGCGCGTCGGCAACGTCCGGTTCGACGACCCGTCCTGCCTCACGCCCGTCGCGCCCCAGCTGTCATTCGACATGTAGGTTGCCCGCTCGCGGGCAACGTTGCGCGCCAGCGCGCGACCCACGCCTCGGGGTGATCGCTGCTGTCCCCATCAGCGATGGCGTCGGCGGCTTTGCTGGCCAGCAGGGCGCGCCCGCCCATAATTACCCGAACCCGCCAGCTTGCAGGTTGTCAGGAGCCCAATCGTCTGCGAAGAACTGAGCCCCCGCCCGTGACCCTACTCGACCGCTACATTTTTCGCAGCGTGCTTTTCACCTGCCTGGCGGCGGTCGGGCTGTTCGCCTTCATCGTGCTGGTGCCGAACATCGCCCGCGACCTGCTCGCCTACGTGCTGGCCGGCCAGCTCTCCACCGCGGCGTTTGGCCGGCTCATGCTGCTGCTCGTGCCTCTCGCCATCACCTATGCGCTGCCGATGGGGCTGCTGACGGGCGTGCTGCTGACCCTCGGCCGGCTCTCGGCCGACCACGAAATCACCGCCATGCGCGCGGCCGGCCTGAGCCTGCCACGCCTGACCGTGCCCGTCCTCTTTCTCGCCGTGATCGGCGCCGGCGTGGGCTTGTATTTCAACTTCGATTCCATGCCGCGCGCCCGGGTTGAGTACCACCGCGAGCTCGCCGACGCCGTGCGCACCAACTCGCTCAGTTTCATCGAGGAGAAAACCTTCATCCGCACGTTCCCGGGTTACGTTGTCTATGTGAACGAGAAAGCCGGGGCCGAACTGAAAGACTTCTGGCTCTGGGAGCTGGACGATCAGAAACGCGTGGCCCGCCTGGTACGCGCCGCGGCGGGGCACCTGGAATACGATGGCGCGGAGAACGCCCTCATCCTGACCCTGACCCACGCGCAGGTGGAAACGCGGAACGACAAGAACCCGGAGAACTTCGCCGATACGTCCCCCATTGTGTCGTTCGAGAAATCCGAGCCGGTGCGGCTGTCACTCAACCGGTTCTTCAAACCGGGCAGCGTGCGGGTGAAGCCGGACTGGATGACCTTCAGCCAGCTGCGGACCGAGCGGGTGCGCCTCGCCGCCCGCGTCGTCCCCCCGGGCCAGGCGAAGGACTATGCCCGCGAGGCGATGAAGCTCGAGCTGGTGTACCAGGACAAATTCAACACCGCGCTCGCGGTCTTTTCCCTCGCGCTCATCGGCGTCCCGCTCGGCATCAAGGTGTCCCGTCGCGAGACCTCCGCCAACTTCGGCGTGGCCCTGCTGCTGACCCTCGGCTATTACCTGCTCACCGTGGCCGTGAAGGCCCTCGACCGGCACCCGGAGTACCGGCCCGACCTCCTCATTTGGGTGCCCAATCTCCTGATCATCGGGATCGGCGTGTGGCTGTTCACCCGGATTGAGAAGAAATGAGGCGGGCGAAGCCCGCCGGGTTATGGGTCATTGGTTATGGGTGATGGGTAATACCCAATCATAGCAGTGGCCTGCGGCAGCTCGCCCATGTCCCATCACCTATCGCCTATCACCCGGGCCGCCTGTGGCGGCCCCTGCGTCGCCACGAGCCCGGATCGGCCGTCCACGGTCCCCAGCACCTGGTCCCGCACTGGGATCGCCGACCGGTTCGCCAGCAGCTCCCCCGCCAGGTCGTCCATCCGGACAAATTCCACGCCGGCCTGCTGGCAGGCTGCGAGCAAGTCCTGGAACAGCGTTCGCCGGCCCATGCCCTCGATCTCCGCGTGGAGCGTGAAGACATTGGGCTGGTCGGCGCGCAGCAAGGACATGAAGTGCGGCACGATTCTCTCATCCGGGTATTCCGGTCGGCCCATCAGCTCGTCAAAGGTCGGCAGCGTGCTGGGAATTTCCAGCGTCTGGAACACCCGCCCGTCCACGCGCGGAAAAAACGGCGCCCCGCCGCGCGTATCGCTCGCGTACAGCAGACCCGCCTCGTCGTAAACCTGCCGGCTCTTGCCGTTGCTCTGCCAGCCGGCCGCACCAGCCGTGCGCGCCTCTGTACCGAAGATGCGCAGGAATTCCGCCCGCGCCGCAATGAACTCCGCCCGCACCGCCTCCAGCGGCATCGTCTGCACGTAATCCTGCCAGCGGTAGTGGTTGTAGGCGTGAATCCCGACCTCGAAGCCGGCATCGCGCACGTTGCGCATCACGCCGGCGTTGCGTCGCCCGATATGCGGCGCCGGCAACAACGTGCCGTTCAACAGCGTTCGAATGCCATAAATCGCGACGACGCTCGTCCGGCTGACCTTCTGGAAAAATCCGGGCCGCAGCACCCGGGTGATTGCGCGGCCGGTCTGGTCCGGCCCGAGTGAAAAGAGGAAAGAGGCCGTCGCGCCGGCCTTCTGGCAGTCCTCCACGAGATTCGGCACGCCCTCCCGCGTGCCACGGTCGGTGTCGACGTCAACTTTGAGCGCTAAGCGAATGGCCATGGTTAGACGTCAGCTAATTCTCACGCAGAGTCGCGGAGGCGCAAAGAATGCATGTTAGTTTTGTACCAGCCTGTACTCCGAACTTGGCGCCTCGGCGGCTCAGCGTGAGACCCCTCACTCGAGCTGGTAATCCTTGTGCGCGAGGTGGTAGTCGAGGGTCAGCTTGATCGCGGTCTTCAGGTTCACCTTCGGCGTCCAGCCGAGTTGCTTCTTCGCGTGGCCGATCGCCGGCACCCGCTTCTGGATGTCCTGGTAATATTTCCCGAAGTACTTGCCCGACGGCACCACCACGACCTTCGCCTTCTTCACGTGCTCGGCGTAGTCGGGATAGTCCTTGAACGCCGTGATGATCAGCTTGGCGAGCTCGCCGACGCTGACGTCGTTCTTCGGGTTGCCAATATTGAAGATCTGCCGGGAGGCGCAGCCATTCTTGTTCTCGATGATGCGGAGCAGCGCGTCGATGCCGTCGTCGATGAACGTGAAAGAGCGGCTCTGCTTGCCGCCGTCCACGAGCTGCAGCGGCTTCTTAAAGATGACGTTGGAGATGAACTGCGTGAAGAGGCGCGAGCTGCCCTCCTTCGGCTCAAACACGTCGTCCAGCTTCGGCCCGATCCAGTTGAACGGCCGGAATAGCGTATAATCCACGTTGTCGCGCACGCCGTACGCATAAATCACGCGGTCGAGCAGCTGCTTCGAGCAGGCGTAGATCCAGCGCTGGCGCTCGATCGGGCCGTAAACGAGCGAGCTCGAGGCCTCGTCGAGTTCCTTGTCCGGGCACATGCCGTAGACCTCGGACGTGGACGGGAAAATGATGCGCTTCTTGTACTTCGCGCACTGGCGGACGACGGCGAGGTTGGCCTCGAAATCGAGCTCGAAGACGCGGAGCGGGTCCTTGACGTACTGGATCGGGTTGGCGATCGCGACCAACGGGATGACGGCGTCGCATTTCTTCACCTGGTACTCGATCCACTCACGGTTGATGGTGATGTCACCCTCCATGAACTTGAAGCGCGGGTTGCCGAGGCTGTCCTCCAGCTTGTGGCTGCCGATGTCCATGCCGTACACCTCCCAGTCCTTCTGCTTGAGGATCGCGCGCGTGAGCGAGCTACCGATGAAACCGTTAACGCCGAGGATGAGGACTTTGAGGGGCATGGGTGGAAGAATTAAAACGGAGGATTAACCACGAAAGACACGAAAAGACACGAAAGAATCCCTCATTTATTTTGTCATTCCGAACGCTACGAAGAATCCACTTGGATCGGGCTAACTGGCTCACACTGGATTCTTCGCTGCGCCCAGAATGGCAATTACAACACTTGCCCCACGCGAAGCACCGGGGCCGGGGCATTACGCCACTCGGTCTTGGTCAGCTCCACCGACCCGTCGGCGGTTGCGACCACCAGCGGCGTGAGCGAGAGAATTTCCCCGGGCGCACCTTTTCCTCCGCGGGTCGCGGGGGAATCCGGCTCCGCCCACCAGACCATCAGCCGCGCCGGGCCCACATCGGTGAACGCCCCGGGATACGGGTCGGTCACCGCGCGGATGAGGTTGAAAATCTGCCTCGACGTCTGGCCCCAGTGGATCCGGCCGTCCTCGGGTTTGCGTCCGCCAAAATACGTGACTTTCGACTCGTCCTGCGGCGTCTCCTTGGCCGTGCCGGCGAGCAGCGCATCAATCTGCCGCGCCAGGACGACGCGCGCACAGGGCAGCACCTTGCGAAAGGCCTGCTCGGCCGTGTCGCGCGGACTGAGGTCCACGCCGGCCTGGTCCACGATCGCGCCGGCGTCGGCCGACTTCACCATCCGGTGCAGCGTCATGCCAATCCGCGGCTCACCGTGCAGCACCGCCCAGTTGATCGGCGCCCGGCCGCGATAACCGGGGAGCAGCGAGCCGTGCATGTTCCAGGCGCCCAGCGGGGGCAGGTCCAGGATCTTGGTCCCGATCATGTTTCGGTAGTAAACCGAGAGAATGAGGTCGGGTTTCAGCGTCGCGATTTTCTCCCGCCACTCGGGGTTGTTCACGCTCTCCGGGGTAAAGACCGGCACACCTTTCTCCTTGGCGGCGGCCGCAGGCGTCTTGAACCAAATTTTCTCGTGCGGGTTGTCTTCGTGCGTGATCAGCCCGACGACGTTGTCCCCGCGCTCGAGCAGCAGCGACAGACATTCAAAGCCGACTTCGCTGTAGCCGAAGAAAACAATCCGTGGTTTGGACATGAAAAACAGGGGGAATTTAACCACGGATGGACGCGAATTTGCGCGGCTTCAGAGCCGATGCCTTGTCCGGTCCGGATTCGTGTTCATCCGCGTCCATTCGCGATTCAAACTCACCCCTTCGTCTCCAAAATCTCCTTCACAAAATACCGCTGGCGCGCGCGGACAACCTGATAGGTGCGACCGACGTATTCGCCAATGATACCGATGCCGACCATCGCCACGCTTAGCAGGAAGATCACGATCGCCAGCAGCGTGAACACGCCAAAGGTCTCGCGGTCCAGGTTGTAGACAAAGCGGCGCAGGAGCAGCAGGATCACCAGCGCGAAGCTCCCCAGCGAGGTCAGGCCGGCAAACATCGTGAAATACTGCAGCGGTGCGAGGGAGAAGCCGGTAATCAGGTCGAAGTTCAGGCGGATGAGCGCGTAGAACGAGTAGTTCGAGACGCCGGCGTGCCGCTCCTCGTGCTTCACGCCGACCTCGGCCGGATTGCTCGCAAAGCTGTACGCCAGCGCGGGGATGAAGGTGTTGATCGCCCCACTGCGCACGATGGCGTCGATCACCTGCCGTGAATACGCGCGGAGCATGCAGCCCTGGTCGGTCATCTCGATGCTGGTCGTCTTTTCGCGGACGAAATTGATGAGCTTCGACGCGTACGTGCGGAAGAACGAGTCCTGCCGGTTCAGCCGGTAGCCGCCCACGTAGTCATGCCCGGCGGCGATCTTCTCGAGGAGCTTGGGGATTTCCTCGGGCGGGTTCTGCAGGTCGGCGTCGAGCGTGATGATCACGTCGCCGCGCACGCGCTCAAACGCCGCCATGATCGCCATGTGCTGGCCGTAGTTGGCGTTGAAATCGATCACGCGGGTCACATCCGGCCGCGCGGCATACTGCGCCTTCAGCAGCTCGATCGAGCGGTCGTGCGAGCCGTCGTTGGTAAAGATGATCTCGTACTTGCGGCCGAGCGCGTCGAGCACCGGGTAAAGCCGGGTGAAGAGCGTCGGCAGGTTCAGCTCCTCATTGTAAACCGGGATGACAACTGAGAGCGGGAGGTTCGGCGCGGTGCTCATGATTTTAGGTGGGCCCGGAGGATGCCCGTCAGGGTCTTGACCACGCGAACGACATCGGCGCGGGTCATGGCGGGGAAGAGCGGGATCGTCAGGATGTTCCGGCCGGCGTATTCCGCGAGCGGATAGTCGCCGTCCTTCCAGCCCAGCCGGCGGTACAGCGCGAAGAGGTGGATCGCCGGGTAATGCACCTGGCAGCCGATGCCGGCCGCCTGCAGTTGCGTCATCACCTCGGCCCGCTTGATGGTCAGTTTCTCCTCGGGCAGCACGACCTGGAACATGTGCCAGTTGGTCGTGGTGAAATCCGCGACCGGCAGTCCCAGCCCGAGCGCGCGGTTAGCCGGCGTGTTCAGCAGCTCAAAATAGATCTTCACCAACTCGGCCCGCTTGGCGTTAAACGCCTCGAGGTGCGGCAGCTGGCCGAGTCCCACCCGGGCGGCGACGTCGGTCAGGTTGAATTTCCCGCCGACCAGCTCGACTTCCATGCCGTCCTGGCCGGTGCGCACCACGCCCTGCAGGCGGTACTGTTCGGCGAGTTTGGCTTCGCGTTCGTCGTTCATCACCAGGCAGCCGCCCTCTATCGAGGTCACGTTCTTGTTCGGGTGAAAGCTGAATGACACGAAATCGCCGAAGGAGCCGATGCGCTTGCCCTTCCACGTGCTGCCGAAGGACTGCGCGGCGTCCTCGATCACGCGCAGCTGGTGCTTCTTCGCGAGGGCGTGGAGCCGGTCGCGGTCCACCGGCAGGCCGGCCAGATCCACGGGGAGGATGGCCTTGGTCCTCGGCGTGATCGCGGCCTCGACGCGGTTGAGGTCAAGGTTGCGCGTCACCGGATCGATGTCCACGTAGACCGGCCGGGCGCCGACCTCGAGGATGACATTGCTCGTCGCGACCCAGGACAGCGGCGTGGTGATGACTTCGTGGCCCGGGCCGATACCGGCGATGCGCAGCGCGATCTCCATCGTGCACGTGCCGGAGTTGAACGCGCGCACCGGGCGGCCGCCGCAGAACTCGGAAAGTTTCGCCTCAAAGGCCTTCACCTGCGGACCGGACGTGATCCAGCCCGAGCGCAGCACCTCGGCCACGCCGGCGATGGTCTCCTCGTCGATCGTCGGCCGCGTGAACGGCAGAAACGGCTGGACGGGGGTGGCCGGCTGGGTGGCGGCCCGTTCGACGGGCTCAGGGCGGGGGGCGGACATGTCAGGGCTGGTTGCTGAAGAGGTAATAGTCCTCGGTTTCGCCGAGCAAATGATAACGGAACGTCGCGTCGGCGAACAGCACCTTGACGTCCCGCTGCTTGGCCACGACCCACAGTCGCGTTGCTTGGTTCCATTGCCGGCGGAATTCCGCCTCGTTGATGAACCGTCCGCTCGCCCGCGCCGCGGCGTCTTCCTCAAGTTCCAGCTCGTCCTTGTAGTCCACCAGCCCCACCGGCCGCCGGGCGTAGAACGTAAAGTCGTGGAAGAACCCGTGGTAGTGAAACACGCGGTCGCCCGGACGCGCCTGGGCCGTCACGATTTGCGCCAGCGCCTGCGTGCTGGGCTTGTTTAGCGTCGGCGCCGCGAACTGCAGCGTCCAGAAAAACACCGTCATCATCACCGCCAGCGCGCCCACCGCCGCCGCCACGCCGCGTGTCCGCGCGAGCAGCGGGGCCATGACGCCACCCACCACCAGAACGCCCGCCAGCACGAAAGCCAGCGGGCGGAGCACCGCCGCCTGCGTCGCGTCGAGTTTCACCAGTCGGGGTGCCAGCACCGCCGCGACCAGAGCGAATGCCAGCAGGCCGCACAGGAAGGTCACCACGCGCAGGCTGTTCCGCAGCCGCTGCCTGCCGTCCGGCGCCCGCATCGCGTCCGCCAGCCACGCACCAATGAGCACCGCCAGCGCCGGGAACACCGGCAGGATGTAGGGGACGAGCTTCGACTGGGACTTGGAGAAAAACAGGAAGATAAACGCCACCCACGTCACCAGGAACCACGCATCCGCATTCCGGTCCCGCGCCGCCCAGCCGCCGCGCAACCGGTCCCGCAGCGCCGGAAACAGGCAGGGCAGCCACGGGATCAGGCCCGCCAGCAGGACTGGGATGTAATAATACCAGGCCCCCGGGCGCTTCGCCACCGGCGTGAAGAACCGCTCAAAATGCTCCACCACAAAGTAGCGGTGCGCCCACGTCTCGGCGCGCGCGGCCGCCAGCAGGTGCCACGGCAAGGCAATCGCGAGAAAGATGAGGATGCCCGACGGCAGGTGCAGCGGACGCAGCCGCTTCCACTGGTTGAAGATCAGCAGCCACAGGAACATCACCGCGCCCGCCACGAGGAAGCCAATCAGCCCCTTCGTCAGCGTCGCCAGCGCCGCGCTCGCGTAGAGTCCGTAGAACAGCCAGCGGCGGCGCGTCCCGGGCGGCTCGCGCACCGCGAGCAGGAAACAGAACAGCGTGGCGCTCATCAGCACCGTCAGGCCCATGTCGAGCAGCGGCAACCGCCCGATCGCGAAATACAGCAGCGAGGTTCCGAGCACCACCGCCGACGCCACGCCCGCGTCCCGGCCGTGCAGCCGGCGGGCCGTCGCATAGGTCAGCAGCACGCCACCCAGGGCCAGCATCGCCGGCACGAAACGCACCGCCCAGGCGTTCAGGCCGAAGACGGACTCCGAAATCGCCGTGAGCCAGTACATCAACGGCGGTTTCTCGAAATAATAGACGTCGTTGAGCCGGGGAATCACCCAGTCGCCGCTCGCCAGCATCTCCCGCGGCACCTCGGCATAGCGGCCCTCGTCGCCCGGTCCGAGCGGATAGCTGCCCAGCCGGAAGCCGTAGAGCAGTGCGAAGGCCGCCACCAGCCACAGCAGGTCGCGGCGCCACGAGGGATTTTCCGGGGTTACCATGAGCAAAAACGACCCCCAGCCTCACGGGTGGTCCCGGGCGTGGCGATTTTTTTCGTGCGCCCGGCGCCGCTTCCCGGCCATAACTCGGGTCCATGCCCGCGGACAAGAATTTCACCTTCATTTGCGGCGCCGACGACTTCCTCGTCGGCCGGCTGGGCTCGGCGCGCTTCGCGACGCTGGCAGCGGAGACGGCGGACGAGTTTTCCCGCGAGGTGCTCAGCGGCTTCGCCGGCAACGTCGCCGAGGTCGAGTCCGCCCTCAACCGCTTCCGCGAAAGCGTGCAGACCGTCTCCATGTTCGGCGGCAAGCGCGTGCTCTGGCTGAAGGACGTCAATTTCCTCGCCGACACCGTGACCGGCCGCGCCGAGAGCACGCTCAAGCTCGTCGAGGACCTGCAGCAGATCCTCGAACAGGTGAATCCCGCCGACACCACCGTCCTCATCACCGCCGCCCCCGTGGACCGCCGCCGGTCGTTTCCCAAGTGGTGCGAGAAAAACGCCGACTTCACCCTGGTCGGCGGCGGCGAGGGTGACGGCGAGGCCCTCGAGGGCGTGATCCTCGCCGAGGCGAAGGCCGTGGGCGCGACACTTTCCCCCGACGCCGCGCGGCTGCTCCTCGCCAAGGTCGGCGCCAACACCCGGCTGCTCGTCGAGGAGGTCCGCAAGCTCGCCACCTACTCCAACGCCGGTGAGACGATCGAGGACACCCACGTCGCCGAGCTCACGCCCAACGTCGCCGAGGGTGATTTCTTCGAGGCGGCGGAATCGTTTTTCAGCGGCGACCTCAAGTGGACGCTCGCCGCGCTGCAGCGGCACTTCTTCGCCGGGGGCGATGCCCGGCCCGTCATCTCCGCCCTGCAGAACCGGAACCGCATCCTCCTGCAGGTCCGCGCACTCGTGGACGCCGGCGAAGTGCGCATCGGCCCGCGCGGGCTCGATGGCCTGCCCCGCGCCGCGACCGTCCACGCCGCGAAGTTCACCGGTGCCGCCGAGAAGAGCTCCTACAACGTCTTCACGCAAAACCCCTGGTACCTCGGCAAGCTCGCCGGCAGCGCCAAGCTACCCACGCTCCGCCGGCTGATCGACAACCAGCAGGAGTTCATCGCCGCCTTCGAGGAAATCATCCAGCGCCCGCATGAGCAGGAGGAGGTTTTGCGCGAGATGACGGTGCGGTGCCTGGCGGTCTCCTGAGTTGGACTAGAGATCAGAAGTCAGAGGTCAGAATATGCCGGAACGAGCCAAGCCTCGGCGCTGATCTGAAATCTGATCCCTGCCTCTTGACCTCTGATCCCTGACCTCTGACTTCTGATCTCTGATCCCTGACCTCTGACTTCTGATCTCTGACTTCTGACTTCTGATCTCTGACTTCTGACTTCTGATCTCTGACTTCTGGCCCGGGCCTTCTCTCCCCTTGCCTCCCGCCCGTCCGCCACTTTCCCTCCCTCCATGTCCTCGCTTCCCACCCAGTTTTCCGGCGTCACCGTCGTGGCCAAGGCCAACGTCTACTTCGACGGCAACGTGGTCAGCCACACGGTCCTGTTCCCTGACGCCTCCAAAAAGACCCTCGGCGTCATTTACCCGGGCTCCTACTATTTCAAGACCGGCGCCGCCGAGCGCATGGAGATCGTCGCGGGCGACTGCCTGGTGACGCTGGATGGCGCGACCGAGACGGAGGAGTACGTCTCCAGCCAGCATTTCGACGTCCCCGCCAATTCCGGCTTCACCATCGAGGTCAAGAAGGGGCTCTGCGAATACATCTGCTCGTTCCTTTAAGACCGGATTTTGCCCGCGAACCACGCGAAGGGACGCGAAAGAGTTCCGAGCCCCCCATGCGCTGCCGATGCTCGGATTTTTCGCGTATTTTCGCGCATTTCGCGGGCCGCATCCGGGGTTTGCCATTGGCAATCGCCGGCCCGCCTGCTTACTGAATCGCTTTCGCCGTGAACGACTCCCCTGCCGCCATCCCTAACGTCCTCGCCGAGCGCTATGCCTCGGCCACAATGAAGGACATCTGGTCGCAACGCGGCCGCGTGGCCCTCGAGCGCGATTTCTGGATCGCCGTGATGAAGGCCCAGCGCGACCTCGGCGTGCCGATCCCGGCCGACGCCATCAAGGATTACGAGCGGGTGAAGGACCAGATCGACCTCGCCGCCATCGCCAAGCGCGAGCGCGTCACGCTGCACGACGTGAAGGCGCGCATCGAGGAGTTCTCCGACCTCGCCAAGCGCCAGTTCATCCACCTCGGGCTCACCAGCCGCGACCTGACGGAAAACGTCGAGCAGCTGCAGATTCTCCGCGGGTTGAAGGTCATCCAGTTCAAGGTGGCCGCCGCGCTCCTCGCGCTCGGGCGCCAGGCCGAGGCCCACCGCGACCTGATGATCACCGGTCGCACGCACAACGTGCCGGCCCAGCCCACCACCTTCGGCAAGCGGCTCGCGATGTTCGGGCAGGAACTGCTCGTGGCGTTCGCCCGGCTCGAGGAACTGATCGTGCGTTACCCGGTCCGCGGGCTCAAGGGCGCCGTCGGCACCCAGCTCGACCAGCTCACGCTCCTCGGCGGCGACGCCGCCAAGGTGGATCTGCTGGAATCGCGCGTCCTGAAGCACCTCGGGTTCCACGCCTCGCTCAGTGCCGTCGGCCAGGTTTACCCGCGCAGCCTCGATTTTGATGTCGTCACCGCCCTGCACCAGGTCGGCGCCGCGGCCGCGAGCTGCGCGACCACGCTGCGGCTGATGGCCGGCGCGGGCCTGCTCACCGAGGGTTTCCTCGATGGCCAGGTCGGCTCGTCCGCAATGCCGCACAAGGTCAACGCCCGGAACTGCGAGCGGATCTGCGGGTTTTCGACCATCCTCGGCGGCTACGTCACGATGACCGCCACGCTTTCCGGCCACCAGTGGAACGAGGGCGACGTGTCCTGCTCCGTCGTGCGCCGCGTGGCCCTGCCCGATGCCTTCTTCGCGCTCGACGGCCTGATGGAGACGTATCTCACCATCCTGCGCCAGATGGAGGTTTTCCCCGCGGCGATCGCCGCCGAGAACGAGCGCAACCTGCCCTTCCTCGCCACGACCACGATCTTGATGGAAGCCGTGAAGCACGGCGCCGGGCGCGAAACCGCGCACGAGGCCATCAAGGAACACGCGCTCGCCGCCGCAAAGGCGCTGCGTTCGGGTGGCGGTGACGCCGACCTGCTCGGCCGCATCGCCGGCGACCGCCGCGTGGGACTCGGCAAGAAGGCCCTGCAGGCGATCCTGTCCGAAAACGCCCGTTTCGTCGGCGCCGCACCCCACCAGGTGGACGCTTTCCTCGCCGAGGTGAAGCCGCTCGCGAAAAAGCACCGCGACGCCGCCGAGTACAAGCCCGGCCGGCTGCTGTGAGGTAGAGCGGGGTCTTTGACCCGCCCTTCGATGTCGGCCTGGCGAGTCAAAGGACCCGCCCTACCCCGGTCCTTCCGTCTCTCCGTGTCTCCGTGATCAGCCTTGGCCTTAAGGGGGCGAAAATTGGGTTTGCATCTCCCGCGCGCGACCGGCTTTCTTTCCGGTTCACGTTGTTTCCAACCCTTTATATATACTGTCATGGCTGAACTCGCAGGAAATGTCTTGGTGGCCCAGTCCGGTGGCCCCACCGCCGTCATCAACGCCAGTGTCGCAGGCCTCATCACCGAGTCCCTGAACAACGACTGCATTGAGGAGGTATATGGTTCCCTCAATGGCCTCCTTGGCATCCTCCAGGAGGATCTCGTGGACCTCGCCGCGGAGTCGCAGCAGCAGATCCGCGCCCTGAAGCACACACCCGGCGCCGCCCTCGGCTCCTGCCGCTTCAAGCTCAAGAAGACGGCCGACCTCGACCGCGTCCTTGAGGTGTTCAAGGCCCATAACATCCGCTATTTCTTCTACATCGGCGGCAACGACTCCCAGGACACCGCCGCGAAGATCTCCGCCCACGCCGTCGCCGCGGGCTACGAGCTCCGCGTCATCGGCGTGCCGAAGGCGGGCGACAACGACCTGACCGGCACTGACCACTGCCCCGGTTTCGGCAGCGTCGCGAAGTACCTTGCCGCCAGCGTCCGTGAACTCGCCGCCGACCACGAGTCGATGGGCCAGGGCGACCTCGTCTCCATCATCGAGGTCATGGGCCGCAGCGCCGGCTGGATCGCCGCCAGCACCTCGCTCGCGAAACGCCGCGACCAGCCGCACGATTCGCCGCACCTCATTTACCTCCCCGAGATCCCGTTCAGCCAGGAAAAGTGCCTCGAGGACATCCGCCGCGTGCTCAAGCGCGAGAAGTTCTGCCAAATCGTCGTGGCCGAGGGCCTGACCGACGCCGATGGCAACTACGTCTCCGCCGATCCCGCCACCGATGCCTTCGGCCACGCCCAGCTCGGCGGCGCCGGTGAGTTCATCAAGTCCCTCGTCGAGGCCAACCTCCCCGGCGTCAAGACCCGCCTCTCCGTCCCCGGCCTCATGCAGCGCGCCGCGTCGCACGCCGCATCGAAGACCGATGCCGATGAGGCGTTCCTCGTGGGTCAGGCCGCGGTCAAGGCCGCCGTCGACGGCGAGTCCGACAAGCTCGTCACGCTCGTGCGCGGCGACACCGACCATTACACCTGCGAAACCGGCCTCGCGCCGCTCGCCGACGTCGCAAACGCGGTCAAGAAACTGCCCCGCGAATGGATCAACGAGGACGGCGTGAGCATGAACTTCCAGTTCATCCGCTACGCCCAGCCCCTCATCCAGGGCGAGGTCGTGGTGCCGCAGGACAACGGCGTGCCGGCGTTTGCCCGGCTCGACAAGAAGCGCGTCGAGAAGACCCTCCCCGCCTACGTCGCCTGAGTCACCGACTCGGTTTAGCTTTCAGGCCGGTCCCGCGGGACCGGCCTTTTTTATGCGCGGTCAAACGCCATTCCGCCGCACGCCGTTGACGAGGAACGGTTCGGCGAATGCGGCCAGTTTGCCGTCGGGGCGCAGCAGCGGCTCGGCGGAATATTGGGGCAGGTACACGCGGCGCCAGTTTGGCGTGCGGTTGAAGCCGCTCCGGTGCAGCACCGTGCTCGAAAAACAGGCGATGCTCCCGGCCGGTACGATCACCGGGTCGCCCGGGTCGGAACCGAAGTAGCCCTCGAGTTCCCCGGTCACCGGCGCCGCCGTGTGCGGAACAACTTCGCGGGTCCCCGCCCGTGAATAGGGCAGCAGATAGACGGTGCCGTTGGCCTCGGTCACATCATCGAGCGTCACCCAGCAGGTGAGATACGGCCGGTGCGGCGTGCCGACGTAGGCGGAATCCTGGTGCCAGCTGAACTTCGCGCCCTTCTCCGGGCCCTTCACCACAAACTGTTCCCAGAAGAGATACGCGTTGTCGCCAAGTGTCGCGCGGCAGACCTCGGCCATCAGGTCGCTGTAAATGAACTCGGTGAGGCGGGTGCCCTTGTGGCGGTTGAAAATGAAGTACCGGCTGCCCTTGGTGTTGATGCCCTGCTGCGTTTGGCCCGCCGCGTCCATTTCCGCGTCGTACTCGGCAATGAACTGGCCACAGACCTCGCGCATCATGGCGAGATGCGCCGGCGGCACGACGCCGGGGAGGACGAAGTAGCCTTCGTCGCGGAATTGCTGGCGGTCCTTGGCGGAGATCAGGTTGGAGAGGGAGGTGCTCATGGAATGGGTTGGAGACTGAAGTAGGGCGGGTCTTTAACCCGCCTTTCAAGCGCAGAGAGCGGGTTGAAAACCCGCCCTACCCCCTCTCGCCAGCTGCCCTCATCGCGCCGGCGACTGCACCGCCGCGACCGCCACATACGGCTCTTCCCGCAGGTCGGCCGGCCGCTTGCCGGCCAGCAACTGCCACCAGACCCGGGCACAGGTGAGCACAACCAGGGCGACGAGCACGAGGAACGTGCCGGTGACGGCCGCGTTGACGTGATTGTTGAACATCTGGTGCTGCCACGCCGTGATTTGCGCGGCGGGCGCGCCGCCGTCTGCCGCGAGCTTCTTCTCGAAGTCCGCCGCCGCCGTCAGAAAACCGAGCCGGGGATCCGCGCTGAAAATTTTCATGTACCCGGCCGTCATCGTCACCGCGAGCAGCCACGCGAGCGGCAGCAGTGTCGTCCAGACGTACCGGACCCGGCCCATCTTGATCAGCACCGTCGTCCCCAGGGAAAGCGCCAGCACGGCCAGCAGCTGGTTCGCGATGCCGAAGATCGGCCAAAGCGAGTTGATGCCGCCGAGCGGGTCCACCACGCCCTGGTAGAGAAACCAGCCCCAGGCCCCGACAAAGAGCGTCGTGGCAAAGGTGTTGCTCGCAACCGACCGCGTGTCCGCCAACGGCTTCCACGCCAGGCCGAGCAGGTCCTGCACGAGGAACCGCCCCACCCGCGTGCCGGCGTCAATCGTCGTCAGGATGAACAGCGCCTCGAACATGATCGCGAAGTGATACCACAGCGCGAGGGCCGCCTTGCTGCCGACCACCCCCGCAAACATGTGTGCCATGCCGACGGCGAACGTCGGCGCGCCGCCCGTGCGGCCGATCATCGTTTTTTCGCCGACACTCGCCGCGAGTGCGGCCATGTCCGCGGGCGTCACGGCAAAGCCCAGCGCAGTGACCTTGGCGGTCACGTCCGCCGCCGCCCCGCCCATGTTGATCGCAAAATACTGTCCCGGCTCCATCGCGCAGGCCGCGATCAACGCCATGACCCCCACGCACATCTCGGTGATCATCGCGCCGTAGCCGATGACGCGAATGTCGCTCTCCCGCGTGATGAGCTTGGGCGTCGTGCCCGACGAAATCAGCGAGTGAAACCCCGAGATCGCCGCGCAGGCGATGGTGATGAAGCAGAAGGGAAACACCGGCCCGGCAAACACCGGCCCCGTGCCGTCGATGAACTTCGTCACCGCCGGCATCTTCAGGTGCGGCGCGAGGATCACGATCGCCACGGCCAGCGCCGCGATCGTGCCGATCTTCATGAACGTGCTGAGGTAGTCGCGCGGCGCGAGCAGCAGCCACACCGGCAAAATCGAGGCGAGGAGACCGTAGCCCATGATCCACCACGCGAGCGTCGTGCCGCGGAGCGTGAACACGCTGTCCCAGCTTGAGCCCGGAATGAATTTCCCGCCGTAAACCGCCGCCAGCAGCGCCACGACGCCAAACGCCGTGATCCAGCCGAGCTTGCCCGAGCCGTGCCCCGCGTTGCGCATGCCCAGTCCCATCACCACCGCGATCGGCATCGTCGCAGCAATGGTGAAGAGGCCCCACGGGCTTTCCGCGAGCGCCTTGACGACCACGAGCGCCAGCACGGCGAGCAGGATGATCATGATCGAAATGATGCTCACGAGCGCGAGGATGCCGGCGAACGAACCGACCTCCTCCGTGACCATCTGGCCGAGGGATTTGCCGCGCCGGCGCACCGAGCAGAACATGATCACGCAGTCATGGACCGCGCCGCCCAGCGTGGCGCCCACAAGGATCCACAGCAGGCCGGGCAGGAAACCGAATTGCGCCGCCAGCACCGGACCGACCAGCGGGCCGGGACCTGCGATGGCCGCGAAGTGATGCCCGAAAACCACCCAGCGGTTGGTCTTCACGAAGTCGCGTCCGTCCTCGTGCACCACGGCCGGCGTGGCACGCAGCTCGTCGAGCGTGAGCACCTTCGCCATCAGCCAGGCCGAGTGGAAGCGGTACGAGACGGCGAACACACAGCCGGCCGCGACGACCATCCAGAGCGCGCTGACGGTTTCGCCGCGCGACCAGGCGAGCATGGCGACCGAGCCCGCGCCGAGCAGGCTGACGGCGCTCCAGCCGGCGATGCGAATCCAAGGGGTACGGGTAACGGCAGTAGTCATGGGGCGTTGAACCAAGGTTGCGCCGAACATGGGAAGTCGCCGCGCCGGGGCAAGCCCGGGGATAGCCGGCGGCTCATTCCGGCGCCACATAACCCTGCATGCCCCCGAGCGCCTGGAACCGCCGGTAAACCACCAACGTCGAGCCCAGCGCCAGCAACGCGATCACCGCGCCCAGCCCGAAGGTGTAGCGGTAGTCGTGTCCCAGCAGATCCAAAAAAGACCCCAGCAGCAGGCCGAGCAGGATATTACCGATTGCGATCAACACCGCGCCAGCCGACGCAAATTCCGCGAATTTCAATTTCGGAAACAGCATGGGGCCCAGCGCCGCCGCGCCCGTGAAGTAGCACCCGGACAGGACGATGTGCAGCAGGAACACCAGGCCGAAGCTCTTTGGCCCGACGATGCCAAAATAACCCACCGCCATCACGACCGCATACACGGCCAGGGTCCCTACCGCCATCCGCAGCGGATGGAAACGGTCCGCCATCCAGCCCAGCGGATACGCGAGCAGCAGCGAACAGCCATAGGCGATATAGATGTATTTTCCGTAGCCGGCGAGGGAGAGGCCGAAGCTCTCCCGGGCATAAATCGCGTAAAGGTTGACGGGGCCGAAAGCCAGCAGCGCAAAACCCATCGCGGCATAAACCCACAGGTAGTACGGCTTGGAAAAACAGTCCCGGGCGTAGGCTTTAACCGCGACGAGGAAACCTCGCTTCTCCCCGGGCACCGGGACCCGCGGCGCCGGGTATTCCCCTTCCTTCACCGCCAGGCACATCACGGTGATACCAAGCCCAAACAGCAGTCCCACGCCAGTAAGGATCAGCATGTAGTACGCCTCGGCATGGCCGATCACCAGGCTGTTGAAAATGATGCCCGCCATCAGGCTCACCACCCGAAACAGGCCGTAAAACCGCCCGATCAGCGCCCGCGGCACCACATCGTTCACCAGCGCCCCGAACAGCGCCGTGGCCACCACCGTCGCAAAGTCCAGCAGCGTCCAAAAAATGCCGAGGACGAGGATGACCGTGAGGTTGAGCGACTCCGGGCCCCACCCCATCCGGCCATGCAGCCACGTTCCGATTATCGGGCTGAACGCCATGCCGCACATCGAGAGCGTCGTCACCGGCGCCGTCGCCAGGAGGAACGGAATTCTCCGCCCCCACCGGCTGCGGTGCCGGTCACTGCGGTAACTGATGATTGGGGTGAGAAAAATTCCGATCACCGCCGGCAGCGAGAGCACCATGAATCCGGTGAGGAAATCCGAAGCCTTGAACTGCCGCAGCATCACCTGCACCACCGGCTGCGTGCCGCGTTCCTTCATCTGCCAGGAGAAATCCCCGATCAGCAGCCAGAGAAACAGCACGACCAGGGCTCCCGTCGTGTAAGTGAGCGTGCCGGCGCGCCAGGTTTTGCGCATAACTGACGGGGTGGACGGAGGAGGAACGCTCATGGGTAAACGCGAGGGATCAGCATCATTCCTGACCTCACCGAAGCAAGCCCCGCAGATACCAACCGCCGCCGGAGCAGGATTGCCACCGCCCAAGCACCGGCAACACTCCCCCGCCAATCCCCATGGCCACCCCCAGCCCCTCGCCGAACTCCGCCCGGCCGGAACCCGACCTGACACCCGCGTCAGCGTCCGGAATTTCGCTCCAGCCGGCCGGGCCGTCAGCTTGGGCCAGGGAAACTTGGTTCCGGCTCCGGGAGTTCGCGGGTGCCGCGGGCAATGCCACCTACCTGTGGCCACGCTGGATCGTCCTGCGCGCCGTGGGCGTCGTGTTTCTTTACGTCTTCGCCGGCATCCTCCGCGAAGGCCAGGCGCTGATCGGTCCGTCAGGCATCGCCCCGCTGGGGGAATTCTTCGCCCAGCTTCACCAGTCGTTTCCCCATGCCCTCGAGGCGTTCATCCGGGCGCCGAGCCTCTTCTGGTTCGGCACCAGCGCGGGGATGATTTGGTTTCTCGCCTGGGCCGGATTCATCGCGGCGCTGGCGTTGGTCCTGAACCTGTGGCCGCGCCTGGCGCTGTTCGCCTGCTGGGCCCTCTTTGTCTCGTTCGTTTCGACCTGGCGGGTGTTTTCCGCCGCGCAGCTCGATCGGCTGATGCTTGAAGCTGCACTGCTGCTCATCCCGTTCGCGCCGGCCGGACTCCGCCCCGGCCTGGGGGCGTCGTCGCCGCCGCGGCCCATTGCCCTCCTCATGGTCCGCTGGCTGCTCTTCCGCGTGATGTTCGAGGCGGGCCTGGTGAAGCTCACGTCCGGCGACCCGCACTGGCGCAATTTCACGGCGATGGAGGTCATGTACGAGACCAGTCCGTTCCCAACCGTCTTCGGCTACATCGACCACTGGCTGCCGCACGCGTACCATATTTTTGAAATCGTGCTCACGTTCGTCGCGGAGCTTCTAGCGCCGGTGCTGGCGGTTTTCGGCGGCCGGCGCGGGCGGTGGTTCGCCTTCTGGACTTGGTTTGCGCTGCAGGCCGGCATCCAGATCACGAGCAACTTCGGTTGGCTCAACGTCGCCGCCATCGGTCTGGGCCTCCTGCTCTTCGACGACCAGATGCTGGTCGCCGCCGCGGCCCGGCTCCGGCTGCGCCGGCTCGGCGCACACCTCGCGGCGACGGCGGCCGCCTCGTCCGCCCGCACGATCGGGGCTTTCCGGCTCCACGGGCTGCGCGTCGTGCTCTGGTTTCATTTTTACCTCACCTTGTTTTTCCTCGCGAAGGCCTGCGGCGTCGTGGTCGACAACCTGCCCTACGCGCTCACCTGGCCCGTGCACCAGCTCTGGGAATTCCGCAGCGCCAACGGTTATTTCCTCTACGCCAGTTTCGACCCGATCCGCTACCAGGTGGAGTTCGAGGGCTCCAACGACGGCGGCCAGACCTGGCGCGCCTATCCGTTCCGCTACATCCCGCAGCGGGAGGACCGGGTCTCCCCGTTCATCGCACCGTGGTACGCCCGCTTCGAAGCGACGGTCCAGATCCTCGGCTGGACCGGGAGAAAATCCCCGCTCATGCCCGCGGTGGCCGCGCACCTGCTCACCCGCAACCCGGACGTGATGCGCCTGTTCGAGCGCGATCCGTTCCCCGACCGTCCGCCGACCCTGATCCGGATGCGCGGCTACCGGCTCACCTTCACCGCTCCCGCCGAGCACCGGCGCACCGGCCGCTACTGGCACAAGGAGCCCGCGGGCACATATCTACCGATGCTGTACCTCGACGAGAACGGCCAGGTCACCGAGGCCGACCTCGGTCCCGCCGACGAGGCCCTGCGCGCGAAGGACTACCCGACGGCGTTCTCGGCCTACGAGCAGCAGTACCAGATGGGCAACCTCGAGGCCGGCTTCCGGCTGGCGGAAATGTACCTCCGGGGCCTCGGCACCACGGCCGATCCGGCGCGGGCCCATGCCCTCACCCTGGAACTCGCGGACGCGGGCGAGGTGCAGGCCGAGTGCAACATGGGTGTGGACCTGGAATACGGGCGCGGCGTGGCACCGGACTATGCGCAGGCCGTGTCCTGGTACCGGCGCGCCGCGCACCATGGCTCGCTGGCCGCGCTGTTCAGCCTGGGGGTCATGCATGTCAATGACCGCATTCTGCCACGGGACGACGTCGAGGGGCTGACCTTGCTGCTCGAGGCGGAGAATCGCGCGCTCATGGGCACCGACCCCGCCGCCGGCTTCATTCTCGAGCGCCAGCCCGCGGCGGCAAAGCGGCTGATGGAGCGCATGAGCCCCGCCGACATCGCCAAAGCCAGACAGCAGGCCGCCGACCGGTCCCGCACGCCGGTCCCGGTGGCCGAGCCGGAATAAACCGGTCCGGCCGGGAAAAAAAGGCCGGCTTACTCCGCGCCGTGGGCTACTTCGGCTGCGGCACTGGCACGATTTTTGTGCGGTCGTAGCCCTGCTGCTCGATCAGTCCGAGGATATGCTCGTAGTCGGCGGCGGAGAGCTGGCGCTCGCGCGCGAGGATCCAGAGCAGACCGCGGCCGGGCGTGCCGACCACCGCCCAGCGGTAATCAGGATCCAATTCCAGCACGAGATAGGTGCTGGTGACCGGCCAGATGAACCCCACCTTCCACTCGGCATTGGTCGCCAAGTTCGTCACCCGAGCCGTGCCGTTCCAGCTTTGCTCGGGCGCATCGAAGCTGCCTTTCCGAAAGGTGAAGATGTTGTCCATCTTCCCATCCGGCCGCTTCGCGTAAGTGTCGTAGCTGGCGACTTTCCCGTTCTCAAGAAAGTACGGAATGTTCGCAATCACGTACCAGCGGCCGAGGTAGCGATCGAGGTCAACATGGGCCACAGTGTGCGGGGGTGGAGTTTTCATGGTGGAGCAGCCGGCGAGTGAAAACAGAACCAGAAGACTCCACGCGGCCATCGGCTGAAAGGGTTTCACCCCGCAGGCTACCGGCCTCGGGAAGAAGTGCAACCGGCGGTGCGGCTTCGCCGTGGGTGGCGCGCTCGCGCGCCACGTTGCGTGCCAGCCCGCAACCGACCAAACTCGGCCGACCCCTGCCCGTTTGCGTTGTCAGGAAAACCGGCGATGCTGCCGGCGATGAATCTTGGTTCCACCGCGCTGCGCCACCCGCCCCGGATTGGAGGCCCCCGTGCCTGACGAAGTCTTCCGGCGGTCGGTTCGCATCGAGCGACCCGCAACCGAGGTGTTCGCGTGGCACGAGCGCCCCGGCGCCTTCGAGCGGCTGTGTCCGCCGTGGGAAAAGGTCGAGGTCGTCGCGCAGACCGGCGGGATCCGCGACGGCGCCCGGGTGTCGCTGCGGACGAAGATCGGCCCGTTTTGGACGCGGTGGGAAATCATCCACCGCGACTACCTCGCCGGCCGGCAGTTCCGCGACGTACTCCTCAGCGGCCCCTTCGCAAAATGGGAGCACCTCCACCGCATCGATCCGGCCGGCGATTGCGCGAGCGTGCTCACGGATGAAATTCACTACCGCCTCCCCTGCGGCTTCCTCGGCCGCTGGTTCGGCGCCGCCCTCGCGCGCCGCCAACTCGAGCGCATGTTCGCCTATCGCCACGCGATCACGAAGACCGACGTCGAGTCCGGACTGGGCGCGGGTTAGGCGGCGCATTCGGAGCTCTCCCCCACCTGGATCCCGGTCGCGGTCGCGGAATATTTTGCGCCATCCACCCGGTTCGCCCGTATCATCCCATCATGAATCCCTCGGACTCTTCCCCCGCCACCCGTCCCGTGGTGCTCATTGGCGGCATCACGGGCGGCATCGGCTCGGATGTCGCCCGGCGTCTCTCCGCCGCCGGCTGGGAGGTCGGAGGGTTCGCCCGCCAGGCCGACCGCCTCGCCGCGCTGGCGACGGAACTGCCGGGTTTGTTTACCCGGGAAGCCGACGCCACTGACACCGCCCAAGTCGAGGCCACCGTCGCGGCCGCCCGCGCGCATTTCGGCCGCATCGACGCCTACGTGCACGCCGTCGGCTCCATCCTCCTCAAGCCCGCCCATCTCACCAAAACGGAGGAATGGGCGCGCACGCTGGACCTCAACCTCAACTCGGCGTTTTACGCCCTCCGGGCCGTGCTCGGCCCGATGCAGGCCCAGGGCGGAGGCAGCATCATCTTTGTCAGCTCAGCTGCCGCGGCGGTCGGGTTGCCCAACCACGAGGCCATTGCCGCCGCCAAGGGCGGACTCAATGGCCTCGTTCTGGCCGCCGCCGCCACGTACGCGCCACGCAACATCCGGGTGAATGCAGTTGCCCCCGGCCTGGTGGATACGCCGCTCGCCGCCGGCATGCTGGGCTCCGACGCCGCCCGCGCCCTGTCCGAAAAAATGCACCCGCTGGGACGCGTCGGCCGGCCCGCCAACATCGGCAGCCTCATCGCCTGGCTCGCGTCCGCGGAAGCCGACTGGGTGACAGGCCAGATCTGGTCGGTGGACGGCGGCATGGCCCACGTGCGCTCGAAGCCGAAGATCTGAATGCAGACCGGCGCATCCCAGCCTGTAATTTAACCCCGTCCTAAGCGCCAGCTGGCCGTGCCAGCTCTAGCCTGTTCCCCGGACTCAGCATGCCTTCACCCGCTGGACGCGGGCTTCGTCGTGGCAGCCTTCGCCGCGCGGTTGCGCCGGGCGAAGGCTGGCGTCCCCACGGGGATTCGAACCCCGGTTCTCTCCGTGAAAGGGAGGCGTCCTGACCGGGCTAGACGATGGGGACTAACCGCGGAGCGCGCACCTTACGGCGCACCCCTGCCCGGGCAAGGTAAAATTTCCCCCGCCCAGCCGCAGAAAAGGGTTTCATGCCGCCGGCTTTTGCGCGCAAATGCCTGTCCCTTGAATTTCGCCGAAATCTCCGCCGCCCTCCCGCAAAACGCGGTGACCTCCATTGCCGGCCTGCCCTACCCGCGCATCGCGTCGGGCAAGGTTCGCGAAATCTTCGACCTCGGTGACGCCCTCCTGCTCGTGGCGACCGACCGGCTCTCGGCCTTCGATGTGATCCTGCCCGACGGCATCCCCGGCAAGGGCATCATCCTCACCCAGATGAGCAACTGGTGGTTCGCCCAGACCCGCCCGCTGATCCAGAACCACCTGCTCCCCGACCAGGCCGGCCTGCTCGCCCACAAGTATCAGCTCTCCCGCGACCTGCAGCTGCGCAGCATGGTCGTGCGCAAGTTGAAGCCGCTCTCCATCGAATGCGTCGCCCGCGGCTACCTCATCGGCAGCGGCTGGAGCTCGTATCAAAAAACCGGCGCGGTCTGCGGCATCCCGCTGCCCGCCGGGCTGCGCCAGGCCGACCGCCTCGCCGCCCCCATCTTCACGCCGACGACCAAGGCACCCAAGGGCCAGCACGACGAGCCCATCAATGACGCGCAGGGCGCCGCCGCCATCGGCGCCGCGCTCTACGAGCAGGTGAAGTCCACCAGCCTCGCGCTCTACTCGTTTGGCCATGAGCGCGCCAAGCTGGCCGGGATGATCCTGGCCGACACGAAGTTCGAGTTTGGCACCGACGCCGCAGGCCATCTCTTCCTCATCGACGAGGTGCTCACCCCGGATTCCTCGCGTTACTGGCCCGCCGACAGCTACGCGCCGAACCAGTCGCCACCGAGCTACGACAAGCAGTTCGTCCGCGACCACCTCCTGGCCATCAAGTGGAACCAGACTCCCCCTGGCCCACGCCTCCCCGCCGAGGTCATCTCGCGCACCCAGGAAAAATACCTCGCCGCCCTGAAGAACCTGCTCGGGTAAGGCCCGGTCAGAGCCGGGCGAAAAAAGGGAGGAGGAAGCATGGAGCAGGGAGCAAGAAACCGATATTAGCACCTCCCCCTGCCCCCCGCCCCCCTCCCCCCCCCCCCCCCCCCCCCCCCCCCCCCCCCCCCCCCCCCCCCCCCCCCCCCCCCCCCCCCCCCCCCCCCCCCCCCCCCCGCCCCCCCCCCCCCCCGCG
>Ga0114958_10000927_pt1 | contig 24084 bp, 19 predicted proteins | sample C_130208_EF_Meta_FD_89577 | JGI IMG/M metagenome (GOLD analysis project Ga0114958, IMG submission 89577) | Freshwater microbial communities from Lake Croche, Canada to study carbon cycling - C_130208_EF_MetaG | ecosystem: Environmental > Aquatic > Freshwater > Lake | place: Lake Croche, Canada... | reverse complement strand
AGCCCGTGGAGGCCGTCGAAGGAACGGCGCAGATCCGTGGCGCCCGGAGCCAGGAAGATGCGCCTGGCCGGTCCGGAGACGATCATCGCAGAGCCTCCCTCACCACGGTGAGCAGCATGAAAAGCGTGTCCGCGTCAAAATTCGCCGGAAGGGTGACAGACGCCCCGTCAGGCGGGTGGACGAAGTAAGACCGGTCCGGAGAAGGTCGGGCGGAGGCCGTGGTGTGTGAGGTGCGCACTAATTGGACCCCGGCGAGAGGGAAGGATTTGGAGTTCATCCCGCCCGGTCTGTCAGCCTCCGCCCACTCCGCATAGATGGGTTTGCCGGGTGTTTGGCGGGCATTCTTGGCGGGCATGTTTTTCAAAGCCCAACCGACAGCATGCGTTCGCTGGCAGGTGGGTCCAGCCCGGGGTCTTTTCAACCTGAAAACCCCACTCGGGATCAACCGAGGATCTCTGACCAACCGAGAGCACCTTTGAGATTTAACTGAACTAACCATGAAGCGCTCTATGAGGCGGAGGAATCCTTTTTTTTCTCCAGGGTCTTCATGAATTCCATGGTCGATTGACGTAAGGCGGGAGGGTTACCATGCAGCCCATGGAGGGCTTCGAGGGGGATGGTTTTTCGATGGCGCAACCGAATAGCACCAGCCACGCGGCCAGCTCCGCCACCACCGCATTCCTGCTGCAATGGCCGCAAAAGCCCCACTGGTTATTCAACTCGTCGAACATGATCACGGTGTTGTCACGCCGCGCTTCGAGCAGTGCCACCGGCTCGGGCGTGGCCTCGCCCCGATCCTGGCCGGTCACATGAGCCACGATTTCACTCCCGGGCGTTTGGGTGATTCCGAGGTGCTTGAGAAACCCGCTCCAGGCTGCCAGGCCGCCGTGATGCGTCAGCGCATCCTCTGCTCGTGTGACCGTGGATTTCCCCGGCGAGGTGTCCAAGGAAATCTCATCCCTCCCTTCACCCTTCACCCGCCAGAAAAACCGAAACCAAGGATGCACAGGGGCTTGCCGCCTTGGATTTTACTGAAGCATTCACCCCTTGAGCACCACTTCAGTTGCGGAGATCAGGCCCAAGCATTTCTGAAAGTGCGGCTCGTCAATCCAACACTAAGGCGGCGCAATAGAGCGAAACCCGCCAATCCTCAAAAGAGGGAATAAAACAGAAACGTTCCATTCGAGTCGGGCTGAAGTCCGGTCTTTGCCCGCTTTCAAGCCGGCATGGGAGTTGGTTTTTACCGGGGGTCGTCCCGGCCTCGAATTCGCACCCGATGGGCCGGCGGGATCGAACCAGCGAGGAGCCCGAAGTTGAAACCTGCCAGCTCTCCGGCGGCAGGGGTTTCAGTCGAATATCTTGCCCGGATTCAAAATCCCCTTAGGATCCAGAGACCGGCGCAGTTCCCGCATGACGCGCAGCTGGGCGTTGCCGGCAAATTGGGCGAGGTAGGACTTCTTCGCGACGCCGATGCCGTGTTCGCCCGTAAGAGTGCCTCCGAGCCGGATGGTTTCGGTGAAGATTTCCTTGAAGGCCTCCTCCACACGATGCATCTCCTCTTTGTTCCGCTCGTCGGTGAGAAAGGTGGGATGCAAATTGCCGTCGCCCATGTGGCCGAAGGTGCCGATGCGCAATTGATACTTCTTGGCGATGCTTTCGACGAAGCGCACCATCTTCGCAAGCTCGCTGCGGGGCACTGTGATGTCCTCCAGAATGGTGGTGGGGGCCACGCGCGCCAGAGCCGAGAAGGCGCTGCGCCGGGCTGTAGCCAAAACCGCCGACTCGGCCTCGTCCCTGGCCACGCGGATTTCCAGCGCGCCGTTGCGCCGCGAAAAGGCTTCCATCCCCGCGGCTTCCTCCGCCACAGCCGCCGGATGCCCATCCGTTTCCATCAGCAGCAGGGCCTCGCATTCCAGCGGCAGCCCGATCTTCGCGTAATCCTCCACGCAATGAATCGTCATCCGGTCCAGAAATTCCAGCGTGCAGGGGATGATCTGCGCGGCGATCATGTCCGACACGGTCTGGGCGGCGTGATCCATTTGGGCAAAGGTGGCGATGAGTGTTTTTTTGGCCGCCGGCCGGGGAATGAGCTTGAGCAATACCTTTGTGACCACCCCCAGAGTCCCCTCGGAACCGATGAACAAATCGCGTAGTGAATAGCCGGCCACGTCTTTGACGCACTTGTTGCCGGTCCACATGATTTCGCCATCGGGTAAAACTATTTCCATGCCCAGCACGTAGTTGCGGGTGACGCCATACTTGAGCCCGCGCAGACCGCCGGAATTCTCCGCCACGTTGCCCCCGATCGTCGATATCTTCATTGAGCCGGGATCGGGCGGGTAAAACAGTCCTGCGGCGGCGGCGGCATCGGCCACTGCCAGCGTGAGAACGCCCGGTTCGGCCAGGAGCGTGAGGTTGGCACGGTCCAATTCCAGAATCCGGTTCATTTTCACCAGGCAAAGCACAATGCAGTCCCTCACCGGCAGGCTGCCCCCGCTCAGCCCCGTGCCCGAACCGCGTGTGACCACCGGTGTTTGTGTCCGGTTGGCCAGCTCAAGGATCGATGCGACCTGCTCCGTGTTGGTGGGAAATACGATGCACCCGGGCATCGTTTTCAACGTCGCGGTGCCATCGAAAGAGTAGGGTATCAGGTCTTCTTTTGCGCTTAAAACCTGCTTTGCGCCAAGAATCTGGCACAGTTCGGAAAGTATGATCTGGGACAGGGCCATTGGTTTAGCATGTTCAAAGGTGCGGGAAGGGTCAAGGAAAGTGGCCCGAGATCAAACGCAGGCCACACTGTCAATTCGCCCTGCGGAATTCGTCACGCGAAAGGGAATGCCTCAAGCATGGGTCGCGCTGCTGGAAAGCAGTCGGTTGCTGGCGGCGGAGATCGCGCACCCACACACCCGCGCCGCCCACCTTGTTTAAGCCCTCCTCACAGTGCGTTCACCCCCGGATCAAAAACAGGTTGATGCGGGGTGGGGTAAATTTCCACCACAGCAAACAAAAGACGATTATGTTCAGCAGCAAGCTTCGCTCATGCCGAGTTCGCCGCCAAGAAGAAGACCACCCGCCGCGAGAGGTTCCTGGCGCGCATGGAGGAGGTCATTCCGTGGACACAACCACTGGCGGTCATTGAACCGCACTATCCCAAGGGCCAACGCAGCCCGCCCGACGCCATCGGCGAGAGCTGTGCGCAGGGCGCGGATGTTGCGGGTGTGTTTTCTCCAGCAATGGTATGCTCCGGCCGACGACGCCCCCGAAGACGCGCTTTATGACAGTCAGGCGCTGCGCGATTTCGCCCGCATTGATCTGGGTGCCGACGCTGTTCCCGACGCCACCACGCTGGTCAAGTTCACCGCCTGCTGGAATCGCACGACCTGTGCAAAGGCCTTTTCCAGGCCATCAACGCCGATCTGAGTGCGCGAGGATTGTTGCTGCGCGAAGGCGCATTGGTGGACGCCACGCTTATCGCCGCGCCGCCCTCCACCAAGAATGGAAAGAAGGAACGCGACCCGGAAATGCGCCAGACCAAGAAAGGCAACCAGTGGTATTTCGGGATGAAAGCGCACATTGGAGCGGACCGGGACGGCAAGCTGGTGCACACCGTGATCGTCACAGCGGTCAACGTGGCGGACGTGACCCAGACAGCGGGGTTATTGCACGGACAAGAGAAACAAGTCCACGCCGACGCAGGTGATACCGGCGTGGGCAAGAGGGCGGAGATCGTGGCGTTGGAACGGAAGATTGACTGGCAGATCGCGGGCAAACGCAGCGTGATCAAGGCCATGGCCGAAGGCGCGGAGATGGGGAGCTACTTCCGCGAGCACATGGCGGAGCGCGACCTGCTCTTCCACGACACCGTGGCCCCGCATCTCGCCGCCTACTCCCCCGAGTCCAGCGCCACCCAGCAGCCCGACAAACTCACCCACCTCCAGTAGACGCTCAACGCCCCCAGCCACCCCATCCGCAACCGTCTCCTCAGGATCTTTTTGCCAGTCGGTTGTGCCTGCAAAGCCTGCGCCTTGGCCTCGCGCATCCCTCATTTGAGTCATGGAAAAGGATCCTTGGATCTGATAGGTATCGGGCCATGAAGTCACCATTTGTCGCATCGCGACGTCGTTTTTTGCTACAGGCCGCCTTGGCCGGTTCCGCTCCGTTTCTGTTGCCGTCCTGGTCGGCCCGTTCGGCGCCAAGCAACCGCATCAATCTTGCTTTCATCGGTCTGGGCGTGCAGGGCAGGGGATTGCTCGGCGGGTTCCTGCGCCGCGACTCGGTCCAGGTGGTGGCGGTGTGCGACGTGGATGCAAACCGCAGGGAAGACGGCCGGCTGCGGGTGGATGGCCACTATCAGAAACAGGGTGACCGGCCCTCGTTCAAAGGCTGCATGGTGTTTGAAGATTTTCGGGAGATGGTGGCCCGGCCGGATATCGATGCCGTGGTGATTGCAACCCCCGACCACTGGCATGCGCTGACAACCATTGCCGCCGCAGAAGCGGGCAAGGACGTTTACTGCGAGAAACCTTTGAGCAAATCCGTCCATGAATCGCGGGCGATGGTCAAGGCCGTGCGCAAGAACAAGCGGGTCCTCCAAGTGGGGTCGATGCAGCGGTCAATGAGGGAATTCCGGGTGGCCTGCGAACTGGTCCGCAACGGATTGTTGGGCAAGATCGACCGGGTGGAGGTGACCGTGGGTGGTCCCGCGACCCTCTGTGATTTGCCCGGGGAAAAAATGGAGCCGGGGCTTAACTGGGATCTCTGGCTCGGGCCGGCGGCGCTCCGGCCCTACAACTCCATTCTCAGTCCGCGCGGCGTTCACAACAATTATCCAAACTGGCGGCATTACCGCGAGTTTGGCGGAGGTGCCGTCACTGATTTTGGCGCGCATCATTTCGACATCGCCCAATGGGGATTGGGAATGGATTTGTCCGGGCCCGTTGAAATTGTCCCGCCGGCGGACTGGCAGACCGCCCAGAACGGGGTGCGCATGCGCTACGCCTCCGGTGTGGAATTGATCCATGCCCCGGGCCGCAATGATGTCACCTTCTTCGGCAAGGACGGCATGGTGCAGGTGGATCGCGGTCGGATCTCAGTCGCCATTGGCGGAAAGAGCATTGAGAAGGAGGATATGCCATTGCGTGACCAGCTCGAACGCATTGAGAAGGCCTTCCTGCAGAATCCCAAAGTGCCGCTCTATCGCAGCACGGATCACGCCGGCGACTGGTTGGAATCCATCCGCACCCGCAAGGCGCCTATTTGTGATGTGGAGACGGGCGGCCGGACGGCCACGGTCTGTCATCTCGTGAATCTTGCCTATTATCATGGGCAATCGATGAAGTGGGATCCGGCGCATGAAAGGTTTTCTGGTGGCACCGGGGATGCCAGCTGGCTGGACGTCAACCATCGCGCGCCGTGGAAGCTGGCGTGACAGATGGATGCCAAGCTTGAGAATCCCTTGCAGTGAAAGGATGGGATGCCGGCCCGTATTGCCGCATCCCATGAAGCCGTTTGCTGGCGGGGCCCGAGGCGGTGTGCGGTCGGTTTTTCTGCGGGCAAACCCTTTGTTCTGCGGGGCTCTTGGGATTGCCGGCGTGGATCTTCAGCAATGGGAAGGCCCGCCGTCACGGGGCAAATCAAAGGCGCGACTCGTTTTGCGCTCGAATGTTTTTGCGGCGGGACAGACCGGCCGCAGCCGCTGCAACGAGGTTGAAAAAGGGCGCAAGAGAGCCGTGGCTGGGCGGTTGCAAACCGGCCGGGGCTTCACTTTGATTGAGCTGCTGGCGGTCGTGGCCATTATCGCCATTCTCGCGGCTCTTCTGCTGCCGGCACTGTCGATGGTCAAACAGAAGTCCAAGACCCTCAACTGCCTGAGCAATTTGAAACAGCTCGCGCTCGGGCTGACACTCTACGGATATCAGAACAACGATCGCATCGTTCAGAACCGGTTAAGCGATCCTTTTTCGTGGATAGACAGCAGCGCAGGCAATGTTTCCAGCCTGCCTGGAGCCACCAATGTGATGGAAATCACGCGAGGAGTTCTGTTTAAATACAATCCAAACGCCAAGATTTACCGGTGCCCCGGGTCAATGACCGGTCCTGCAGGACTCGGCGTCAAAGTGGCGCGCAATTACTCGCTTCAAGGGCGGATGGGTGGGCAGGGCGGGTATGTGAGATTTGCGGAGATTCTCCGGCCCGGGCCCTCCGCGGCCACCACTTTTGTGGACGAGAGCATCAACAGCATCCACGAAGGCTATTTTGCGACTCAAAACTCGGTGCTTTTTCAATGGCAGAATTCGCCAACGGCGCGCCACAACAACTCGGGGACATTTGCTTTTGCAGACGGGCATTCCGAGCGCTGGAAGTGGCTGGGATTTAACATGGAGCAAGGACTTGCAGCCGGGGCGAAAACACCCGCGCAGCAGCAGGATTGGCAGCGGGCCTTTCTTTCTGTCTTTGCGAATCTCCCGTGACTGGGCCCGCCTTCAGGCGCGTTGAACAGGGGGTGGAAGTCCGGAGTTGCTGCCCGGAAAAGCCTCTGTGTCCATTCCTTGGTGGATCCACCAGCCTTGGGGTGGCATTTAAAAGCTTTTTTCTTTCCTTTGTTCATCTAGCCACTAATTTCCCAACATGCTCGGCATTCATGCGTCTAAAAACACAGCGGTTGAAACCCCCGGGCCCGGAAGTCGAGCTTTCACTCTGATCGAATTGCTCGTCGTCATTGCGATCATCGCCATTCTGGCGGCCATGTTGCTGCCCGCGCTGGGCAAGGCCAAGATCAAGGCCCAGGGCATCGGCTGCCTCAACAACACCAAGCAGCTCACCTTGGCCTGGCTGATGTATGCCTCGGACAACAAGGAACAGTTGTTGAACGCACGGGTCTGGTGCAACGGGGATGTCTCCAACGGTTCGATCGGCACGCCCGATTTCATCGATGCCAACAACAATCTTGGGACCAGTCCCCTGAACACCTATCTGGGCAACAACAAGGCGGTTTACAAGTGCCCCGGGGACCTGCGCGTGAGCAACTCTGGCAACTACAAGGGGCCTGTCTGCCGCAGCGTGGCGATGAACTGTTACATGGGGGTGGTGGACGGCAGCGGTGAGCCCTGGACCCCTGGCTTTCTGGTGTTCAAGAAAACCACAGACATGACCCGGCCCGGCCCGGTGAACACCTTCGTCATCCTTGACGAGAGTTCCCAGAGTATCAACGACGCGTTTTTTGCCGTTCCGATGGACACCTACGATCCACAAAACCTGCCCGGTAAAATGTTTGTGGATGTGCCGGCCACCTACCACAACAAGGCGGGCAGCTTCTCGTTTGCCGACGGCCACTCGGAAATTCACAAATGGCGCGATGATCGAACCATAACCGTCTCGATCAACGGCCCGTCCTCAAACAACCAGGATGTCGATTGGATCCAGTCCAAGGCATCCGCCAAGCGCAGCGGTGCCACGCGCTAGTTGACGTTGGTGATTCCCGCATGCGGCCGCCCGGGGGCTGGCTTCGGTGCGTAGTCATACCTCGCTTGGGGTATATGGACATTTTTGCGGGATTTGGCATACTCGACTCTCAGCTTGAGTTCTGGCTGAACATGTTTAAAAATAGATTTATGATTCTTTTGAAAAAGAAAGCCGCCCGGGGATTCACCCTGATTGAGCTGCTTGTCGTCATTGCCATCATCGCTATTCTCGCGGCGATGCTGTTGCCCGCACTCGCCAAGGCCAAGATCAAGGCCCAAGGCACAGGTTGCATGAACAACACCAAGCAGATCACTCTGGCTTGGCTCATGTATGCTTCGGATAACAAAGACCGGTTGATCGACGCCCGTAACTGGTGTAACGGGGATGTTTCGACGCCGGGTACGGCCGACTTTGTGGATGCCAACAACAACCTCGGCACGAGTGTCCTGAACACTTATCTCGGGAACAACAAAACTGTTTACAAGTGCCCCGGAGATCCCCGCAACAGCACCGCCGCCCCCTACAAAGGGCCTGTGGCTCGAAGCTACGCCATGAATTGCTACCTTGGGGTTGGATGGAGTGCGGCGTTCTTTACTTACGTTAAAACCACCGACATGCAGCGTCCGGGGCCGGTTAACACATTTGTGATACTTGATGAGGGGCCTACCATTAACGATGCGTTTTTTGCAACCGATATGGAAACTTACGATCCACTAGACATGGGTTCAAAACACACAACCGATGCGCCGGCTTCCTATCACAACAAAGCCGGCAGCTTTTCCTTCGCCGACGGGCATTCCGAAATTCACAAATGGCTCGACGCACGCACCTGGGGGATTCTCGCCTATGGCTGGACTTCCCCAAACAATATTGATATCGACTGGCTCCAATCCAAAAGCTCAGCCAAGATCAGCGGCGCCACCCGCTGACGCTGTCGATTTGTCATGAAGTGTTAAAGTCACTTTGCAAGACATTTTCACAAAGCCGGATGTCCTTCCGGTTTAATTTTAAGCCCGCTTCACATCCAGCAAACTGCATGTGAAGCGGGTTTTTTCCAGCCCAGACCCAAACCTGGGTTTTCTGGAGCGCTCCGCCTGATCGGCTTGGGTCCTGAGCCCGGCCACACTCAGTTTTGATTCGTCGGTCTTTCATCTGTGCCTTGGTAAATGCAGGGGATGAACTCTCCCCAGCGCGTTTCCTGCGTTGTTTTTCGGCTCGCGCGGCCTTGGTGGTTCCTAGCCTTGATTCCGCAAAACCGGGCCGTTCTGGGGCGTCTTACCAACCGCGTCAGCCTTGGATTTAGCGGTTTGGAGATTCAATTCCGCCGCTGGGTGGCTGGTTTTCTGAGTGAGCCGGATTCAGGCGGCGGTCGTTCGCGACGTGGACACCAACCGGAGTAAGGATACCCGCAAGCCGGTGGGTTCCTATTATGCCAGGCGGGTCGGTGGCGGTTCGGCCGTGGGCTGCCGCAAGAGTTACGGGAATTTAGGCGCATTCCCGCCCAAGGCCGGCGGTGGTGCCGTTGTCATCGCCACACCGGATCCCCGTCATGCGTTCATCGACATCGCGGCGGCCGCGGAAGCCGGGACGAAGTCCGGGGGGCGGTTTTGTGACCCGGTGTAAGGCATAGCCGCCGAGGTGTGGGATAGGGGCGTGTTTTAGATTTTTACACTTAAAAATCAATTATTGATTGAGGAAAACAGTTATGTTTTTCTCTTAAGTGTGACCTTTCCAAATATAAAAAGTCGGAGTGGTGCCTCGTTTGACGCAGCGCATCGTCCCTCTTGGAATTCGGCAGGGGCATTCACCCTGATTGAGTTGTTGGTTGTCATTGCGATCATTGCGATTCTGGCGGCGCTGCTTTTGCCGGCCCTTCAGAAAGCCAAACTCAAGGGGACCATGGCCGTGTGTTTGAGCAACCAGAAGCAAATGACGCTGGCCTTTATCATGTATGCGGGTGACAACCGTGAAAAACTGATGCCCAGCCCCTCCGGCGGCGGATGGTATAATCAAGCCGATTTGAGCGGGTTGGAGCCGACCGCCACGGATGAGGCCGAGAAGCGTGAAATCGCTGCTATCCAGCAGGGGTTGCTGTTTGCTTACGCGCCGAATGCCGCCGTGGCGCATTGTCCGGGCGACATGCGCTACAAAAACCTCAAGATCGGCAGCGGTTGGGCTTATGCCAGCTATTCCAAATTGGATGGGATGAATGGCGGATATAGTGCTTTCACCAAAATCACCCAGATTCCTTTCCCCTCCGTCAGCGGCGTGTTCATTGAGGAAGCCGATCCGCGCGGCTTCGAAATGGGCACCTGGGCAATGGACAAGTCGCAGTGGGTCGACGGGTTCGCCATTTTCCACGGCAACATAACCACCTTGGCGTTTGCTGACGGTCACGGAGAACTCCATAAATGGGTCGATGGCGCCACCATTCAGGCGGCAAAAGGTTTTTCCCAGGGCAATTACAATTTCTTCTGGACCGGGGGTGGAACCCTCAAGAACCCCGACTTTGCCTGGATGTGGGATAAATACCGGTTTGTCGGTTGGAAGCCGCTCACGCAATAATTCTTGGATGATTTCCCCCACCGTGCTCCTTTGGAAGGAAGGCTGATTGCGTGGCCGGACTTTATCCGGATCCAATCGTCATCCCCGATCCGGTCTTGGCAGGGCGGAATCCCGGACGGGTTGAGCTTGACCGGTTGCACACTCGGAAGAACTGCCTGAACGCGTTTTTGATTTTCCCGCCTCCATTTGCAGACTCCCTTGCGAGCGTCATCCGGTGGACTGGATTGCATTTATTCGGAGCCGCAAGGTGCTGATCTGCAACGTGGAGATCGAAGCGCGGACAGCGGGTTTGCCATCTGGTGAATCTGGTCTGCTATCATGGGCAACCGATGAAATGGAATACTGCGGGGCAGTGTTTCGGCGGCAACACGGGGGACGTCTTCCGGCTGGATGTCCAGCATCGCGGCCCATGGTAGGTGGTCTGCACACCGAACAGCATTTTGGCCATGCTCTTAGGGAATACCTCCATTGAGGTATATCAGACAAGGCCGGGGCAGTTTATGATTTTCGCCGCTTATCCCAAGGCGTTTTGTTTTCCAAGGGCTTTAAGACTTGAATTATGATTTATTTACAAAGAAAAAGGTACGGTCCGGCCAGTCCGAGCCGCCACTGCTTTGTATTTAACAGCCGGGTTGTTCGTGCCTTTACGCTTATTGAGTTACTGGTCGTTATTGCCATCATCGCCATTCTGGCGGCAATGCTGCTGCCGGCACTTCAAAAGGCAAAGCTCAAGGGCACGATGTCGGTTTGTCTGAGCAATCAGAAGCAGCTCGTTACCGCGTTCATCATGTATGCGAGTGACAACAAGGACACCCTGATGCCCAGTCCTTCGGGTGGCGGGTGGTATGATTTGGCCGATTTGAGCGGGCTGGGCCCCACAGCCACGGATGTTGCGGAAAAGAGGGAGGTTGCAGCACTCAAGCAGGGGCTTCTCTTTCCCTACGCTCCGAGTGCCGGGGTGGCGCATTGTCCCGGGGACATGCGTTATAAGAACCTAAGGGTTGGAAGCGGCTGGGCGTATGTGAGCTATTCGAAATTGGATGGTATGGGCGGCGGCGGTTGGGGCGGCACGCCTTATGGGAAAATCACCCAGATCGCATTCCCGTCGGTGAGTGGTGTTTTTATTGAGGAATCCGATCCGCGCGGGGGTTAGATGGGGACTTGGGCGATGAATAAGACCGGTTGGGTGGACGGTTTTGCCATCTTTCACGGCACAGTCACCACGCTGGCTTTTGCCGATGGACATGGAGAACTCCACAAATGGCTGGATGCTGGAACGATCAAGGCCGCAAGAGAGTTTTCCCAGGGTGTTGCAAGCTTTTATTGGGTTGGTGGTGGCGTGATTCAAAATCCCGATTTTGCATGGATGTGGGATAAGTACCGCTTTAGGGACTGGACCCCTCTTCCTTGAGCAACGTCTTGCACTGTTTCTTTTTAACTGCGGGGTTCTTTGCTGGCTGGATTTTGCGAAATTGAGAGTTTTTCCGATTGGATTTGTCACATGACTGTTTTTTTGTATCGACTTGATGAAAAAGTTCTTCCGCTATCCGGATTTCCGAGGCGTTTCTCTATGCGGTTGCTTTCGCCGGGCTTTAGGCAAACGGGCTTGATCGGATTCCTGGTTTTGGCCGCCCTTTTTGCGGTCAATCCTTTGGCTCAGGCCCTTGCAGTGCCGCGCTCTGAGCATCCGCGGCCGGACGCGCTGCGGACGAATTGGATGACACTGAACGGAGAATGGCAGTTCGAGGTTGACTCTGCCACTAACGGGGAGGCCCGGGGGCTTGTCTCGGGACAGGATCTGGCCGGTAAGATCCAGGTGCCATTCTGTCCTGAAAGCAGGTTGTCCGGTTATGGCTTTGGCAACACCAACTATTTCGAAAACGCATGGTATCGGCGGTATTTCAATCTGCCTTCCGCCATGAACAGCCGGCGTATCCTGCTCCACTTTGGAGCTGTGGACTACAAGGCATGGGTCTACCTCAATGGCCAGTTGGCCGGAGAGCATACCGGTGGCAATGCCCCTTTCATCTGCGAGATAACCTCGCTGATTCGTCCCGGCGGCAACGAGCTGGTCCTTCGCGTCCACGACGCCTTGCGCAGCGGACTTCAGCCCGGCGGAAAACAATCTTATGTCAAGAGCGATGGGGGCGATTACACGCGCACCACTGGGATCTGGCAGCCCGTCTGGCTCGAGGCGGTGGGCTCGTCTTACGTGGAAAATTTCTCTATCGTGCCCGATTCGGACCATTCCCGCGTATTGATTGAGGCCTCGGTGAACGGAGCGGATTCCGACTTGAAGCTGACGGCTGAAGCCTACGCCAATGGCAAGCGGGTGGGGATCGATTCCACCTCTGGTTCGTGGCGAAACCAGCGGCTGGTGCTCAATTTGAGTCGGAAAACACTTTGGGAGCCAGGCGCACCCTTTCTCTATGACCTCAAGTTCACTCTGAGGAGCAAAGGTCGAAAGGTGGATGAACTGCAAAGCTATTTCGGCCTTCGCAAGATCGTCATTGAGGGGCGCCGGATTCTGATCAATGACCGGCCTGTCTTTCAGCGGCTTATTCTGGATCAAGGCTTTTATCCCGACGGACTTTGGACGGCTCCGTCGGATGAAGCGCTGAAGCACGATATCGAAATGTCCATGGCAGCAGGTTATAACGGCGCCCGACTGCACCAGAAAGTTTTCGAACCCCGCTATCTTTACTGGGCCGACAGGCTCGGCTATATGGTTTGGGGTGAGTTTCCCAATTCCGGCTACCACTACAGTCCTGCCGGCTATGCGCCTTACATCACCGAGTGGACAGAGGTCTTGCTGCGCGATCGGAATCATCCCTCCATCATCGGATGGTGCCCGTTCAATGAAACCAGTGGCCGCGCCGCCGAAATCCAGCAGGTGGTTTGGAACGTCACCCGTGCCATCGATCCCACGCGTCCGGCACTGGAGTGCAGCGGTTGGTCGCATTCCTTGCCGCACCCGGAAGTTCTGGACAGTCATAACTACGAGGGGAATCCGGCCACCCTCAGGCAGCATTGGAAGGACTATTTCAGCGGAGCACCGGGCAAGCCGGGTCTTCCTGCCCGATACTCCAAGCAAACCGCTCCCAACGGAAACTGCGGTGTTCCTTTCATGATCAGTGAAATGGGCGGTATCGGTTGGGGAACCGAGGGGGGCTGGAGCTATGGTGACGCGCCAAAAACGGAGGAGGCTTTCTACACCCGCTACGAGGGCACCGTGAACGCCCTGTTGGACAATCCGAACCTGTTCGGGTTTTGTTACACCCAACTGACTGATATTGAGCAGGAGCACAACGGCCTTTATTATTATGACCGCCGTCCCAAGTTTGATTTGAAGAGACTCCACGCACTGACCTCGCGCCAATCCGCCTATGAGCGAGGTGCACCCGGCGCTCCCGTGCCGGCGATTGCCCCCGATCCTTGGAAAGTGCTCGTCGGAGGCGCTCAGGATGGTCGCCTGTCCACTCCCTGGCATTATTCCACCGGAATGGTTTCGGGCGACTGGACCGCCGCGACCTTTGATGACTCCGCCTGGCCCGTGGGTTCGGCTCCATTTGGAAAGGAGTTGTCCCGGCCCGTTCGAACAGAGTGGAGAACAGCCGATATCTACCTTCGCAAGACGCTGGAGTTTGATGGTGCCGCTTTCGAGGTCGGAGCGGTGGTGGTTTTGCATGGGGGCGACTCCGAAATCTATCTCAATGGCAGAAAGCTTTTGGGTGTGGGGGGCAGGGTAGGGCGTTACTTTATGAATGACGCCACCGCGGAACTGAAAAAATTCCTGCACAAAGGAGTCAACACCCTTGCCGTTCACTCCCGTCAAAGCACCGACGGCCAGTTCATCGATGTGGCAATTCTTTGCCTTTGATCCTTTGCCTAAATTCCGCACGACACATTTAAATTAACCATCCCAATTGTGAAAACTCTCCCGTCCATTCTCTCTCGCCGCATTTTGATTTGCCTGCTGATGGCGCTTTGGTTGCTGCAGGGCTTGAGCCGCGCAGCGGACACCTCCCCGTCAGCCTCTAAAACGCGGCCCAATGTGCTCTTCCTGCTGGCCGATGACCTGAGGCCGGACGGCATTGCGGCTCTTGGAAATCCGCTGCTTAAGACGCCGAACTTGGACAAGCTGGTGGAACGCGGTTTTGTCTTTCACCACGCCTATGTTTTCGGGGCTCATATCGGATCGGTCTGCCTCCCCAGCCGGACCATGATTTACACCGGATGCCAACTCTTCAACCACAAGGGGTATGGCAACGGGCAGACAACGACGATGCCGCAGGCCATGAAGGCCGCCGGCTATGCCACTATTCGCAGCGGCAAGTTCGGGGCGAATCCCAACGACCTCTGCAAGGCCTTTGACGTGCATCTCAATGGTTACAACTCCGAGCGCAATTCTAGCAACATCATTGCCTTCATTCACGAGCATGCCGGCAGGCAGCCGATGTTCCTCCATCTGGCCAGCAATGAGCCGCATGATCCCCAGTTTGCCGCCCCGGAATTCTATCCTCTTTACAAGGCATCGGACATTCCCATGCCGGTGAACTTCAAGCCGCAGCATCCCTTTGACAACGGCGAGATGTTTATCCGGGACGAGCAGACCCTGCCTTGGCCTCGAACCCGGGAAAGCGTTTCGGGTAAACTTGCCCGGTATTATGCCTCCATCTCGTATTGGGATGCGCATGTTGGCCGGATCATTCAGGCCTTGAAGGATGCGGGTGAGTACGAAAAAACCCTCATCATCATCGCCGGGGACAATGGCCTCTCGTTGGGGGAGCAGGGGCTTCTGGGAAAACAGAATCTCTACGAATTCGGTGGCATGCATGTGCCGCTGGTCTTTTTGGGTCCGGGCATTCCCAAGGGCCAAACGGACGCATTCGCCTATCTCATGGATCTTCTACCCACCCTTTGCGATTTGACCGGAACGAAGGTTCCCGATGGAATTGACTCTAAAAGTCTCGCTCCTGTGATTCTCGGGACAAAGAAGAAAGTTCGGGATTACTGCTTCACGGCGTATACCGACACGCAGCGATCTATCCGCGATCAGCACTACAAACTCATTCGCTATCCCAAAATCAACTACAGTCAGCTCTTTGATCTGCAGGCCGATCCGCACGAACTCAAAAACCTGGCTGCAGACCCGGGGCATGCCCGCACCCTGCGTCGAATGGTGTCGGTTCTAAAGCAGACCCAAGTGCAATATGGCGACACATGTCCTTTGAGCTGCGAGCATCCTGGCGAGTTCGCCTGGTCTCCAGAAAAAGCGGAAGCCGCCGCAGCCGCTGCCGCGCTTGCCGCAAAAAAGAAGTTCTGACTTTGTTATCCCGAATCCTATGACCTGTTTGAAATCCCTGCCTGTTGTGATAACGGGGCTATTGGTCCTGAGGTTGACGGCCACCCAAGCTGCCGATACCCGACCTCTGGTGGATTCCATCAACCCAATGATAGGGGCCAGCACCAGCCGGGAGTTTGGAGAGGGGAAAACCTTTCCCGGCGCCGCCACTCCTTTCGGCTTGGTTCAGCTCAGTCCCGACACTATCACCGGCGGGGATAATGGACCGGGCTACTCCTATCACCACAACACCATTGAAGGATTTAGCTTCACCCACATGAGCGGGGTGGGCTGGATTGGAGACCTCGGGAATTTTCTGGTCATGCCGACCACCGGCCCGATCAAGACGACCCGCGGGTATGCGGGTTCAGAGGATGGATATCGATCCCGGTTCCGGCACGAGACCGAGTCGGCCACGGCTGGCTATTACGCCGTTACCCTCGATGATTACGGGATCCGGGCCGAGATGACCGCAGCTCCGCGGGCCGGTATTCTGAGATTCACCTTTCCAAAATCGGACCAGTCCCGATTGCAGATCGACCTTTCGCGCCGGGTGGGAGGCACATCCCTCCGCCAATCCGTCAAGGTGGTGAATAATCATACCATTGAGGGTTGGATGCGATGCACACCCGACGGGGGAGGGTGGGGCAACGGGGGCGGCAAGGCCAACTATACGGTTTATTTCTCCGCCCAATTCAGCCGTCCGATGACCAACTTCGGAATCTGGTCCGCGCGGATTCCCGATGAATGGAGGCGGAAACTTCAGGATGTGGAAAGCGCGCGTTACCGCGAAGCCGCCGGCGCAGCCATACTGCATCCCGGCTGCCGCGAGATGGAGGGCAAGCATCTTGGTTTCTACTCGGAATTCTCCACCGCCCGGGATGAAGTGGTGCTGCTCAAGTCGGGTATTTCTTTTGTCAGCATCGAAGGGGCCCGGGAGAATCTTGCCCACGACATCCGTGATTGGGATTTTGACAAAGTTCACCGGCAGGCTCGAGATTTGTGGGCTGATGCCCTCGCCGGCGTTGCGGTCAAGGGGGGCACCGATACCCAGCGCGAGGCTTTTTCCACGGCTCTCTACCATTCCATGATTGATCCCCGCGCCTTCTCGGACACCGACGGGCATTACACCGGAGCGGATCACAAGGTGCACCAGACGGATAAGTTCACCTACCGCACGATCTTCAGCGGCTGGGACGTGTTCCGCAGCCAATATCCCTTGCTGACCATCCTCCGACCTGATGTGGTGAACGACACCGTAAACTCTCTTATGCAGCAGGCGGAGTTGAGCGGCAATGGGCACCTGGCCCGCTGGGAATTCCTCGGGGTGGAATCCGGTTGCATGATCGGTGATCCGGCCGTCTCCGTTTTTGCCGATGCCTATCTCAAGGGGATTCGGGGATACGATGTTGAGAAGGCTTATCAGCTCTGTCGCTTGAGCGTTTTGGGACCGAAGAGCGGACGGGGAGGGCTGCGGGAGTATGAGCGTTTAGGATATGTGCCCAACAGCATTTCGTGGACTCTGGAGAATGCCTATTTTGACTACTGCGCTGGACGTTTTTCTGCGGCACTTGGCCTCACCAATGACGCCGCGCTGCTCCTGGGTCGCGCCCTTAATTACCGCACCATTTATGACCCCAAGGTTGGCAATATGCGGGCTCGCAAGGCCGATGGTTCGTGGACGGATTGGCGCGGTCCTACTCTCCATGGGCAGGGCTGTGTCGAGAGTAATCCCTATCAGCAGGGCTGGTTTGTTCCGCAGGATGTGGAGGGACTGGTTCAGTTGATGGGGCACGACTATTTTCTCTCTTATCTGACCGATTTCTTTGAAAAAACTCCGGGTAATTTCAAGTGGAACGACTATTACAACCATGCCAATGAACCGGTGCATCACGTGCCATATATGTTTGTTTATGGCGGAGCCCCTTGGCTCTCGCAAAAGTGGGCCCGGTTCATTATGGACAACGCCTATGGCAGCGGTGTGAAGGGATTGTGCGGAAACGAAGATGTCGGGCAAATGTCTGCCTGGTATATCCTCAGCGCCATCGGTTTCCATCCTGTCTCACCGGTCGATGGCGTTTATGTCATCGGCAGTCCGCTCTTTGATCAGGTGACCTTGCGTTTGGACGGACACTTCTATAAGGGGCGCGCTTTTGACGTGATCGCCCGCAACAACTCGGCCAAAAACCCCTATATCCAAAGCGCCTCGTTGAATGGTAAACCTCTCGACAGGGCTTGGATACGGCACAGTGAAATTGTCAACGGAGGAACTCTGGAGTTCGTTATGGGGTCCACGCCCAATAAGGATTGGGGATCTTCCAAATCCCAGATTCCTCCCTCCCTCACGCCCGCTATCCAATAAGCTTTGCCATGAAATCCATCCTGTTTTTATTCGCCCACCTGCTGTTCTGTTTTGCAGCTCCCATCCATGCTGAATCCTGGAAACCGGTGGCCGGGCATATCCTGACCCCCTGGGCCGGTGATGTGAATCCAAAGAATCCACTGCCGGACTATCCCCGGCCCCAATTGGTGCGCGATGAATGGCAAAGTCTCAACGGTCTTTGGGATTATGCCATACAACCTAAGGCGGCGTCTTCCCCAGAGACTTATCAGGGTAAGATCCTCGTTCCGTTCCCGCTTGAGTCGGCGCTCTCCGGTGTTCGAAAAGTCCTCATGCCAACCAATCTTCTTTGGTATCACCGCAATTTCCGGGCGCCTTCTTTGGCTGGCGGAAAACGCCTGCTACTGCACTTCGGCGCGGTGGATTGGGAAACCAAGGTCCGAGTCAACGGCCGCATGGTGGGGGAACATCGTGGAGGCTACGACCCCTTCACCTTTGACATCACCGACGCTGTCCAGAACCGTCGCGAAAATGAAATGGTGATCTCTGTCTATGATCCGCAGACGACAGAGTTCCAGCCGGACGGTAAACAGAACTACAAGCGCTTCGACAAGCCGGGCGGTATCGCCTACACCTCCGTCTCAGGGATCTGGCAGACGGTTTGGCTTGAGGTTGTCACGGCCGCCCATGTTTCCGACTGGAAAGTGGTGCCGGACGTTGATGCGGGCGCCGTGTTGCTTGATTTGCGCACGGACGGCACTGCGCCGTATGCAACGTTAGAAAAAATCGCTCTGACAGCGAACAAGAAGGTTGCCTCTGTGAAGGGGCGTTGCGATTCGACCCTCGTCCTGCCCATTCCCGCCGCCCGGCTGTGGAGTCCCGAGGATCCTTTCCTCTACAGCTTGGAGATCCGCATGGGCAACGACGTGGTGAGAAGCTACTTTGGAATGCGTAAGATAGCTCTGGGCCGCGATGCGAAGGGCTTCACCTGCATTCTCCTCAACGGAAAGCCTGTCTTTCATGCCGGGCCGCTCGATCAGGGCTATTGGCCGGATGGACTTTATACTGCGCCAACGGATGCGGCGCTGCGTTTTGATATCGCCGAGATGAAGAAACTTGGCTTCAACATGCTGCGCAAACATCTCAAAGTGGAGCCAGCACGCTGGTATTACTGGTGCGACAAGCTGGGTATGCTGGTCTGGCAGGACATGCCCTGTGCTGACGGGGGAACGGCGGCGGGCATGGATCACGACGGAGTGGTCAACCGTCCCGATGCCGCCGCTGAATTCGAGTTGGAGCTCAAAGCCATGATTGAAACACACCGGAACTCCCCATCGATCGTGGTCTGGACTGTGTTCAATGAAAACTGGGGGCAATACGATACGCCGCGCATCATTTCCTGGGTTCATCAACTGGATCCCTCCCGGCTAATCAACAGCGCCAGCGGTTGGTTTGACGCGAAGGTCGGCGATTTGAAGGACCGGCACAATTATCCCAACCCGATCTGTCCGCCGACCGAGTCGCAGCGCGCTGTGGTGCTGGGAGAATTTGGCGGGCTTGGACTGACAGTGCCGGGCCATACATGGGTGGAGAAGAAGGCTTGGGGCTATACCGATATGAGCGGCGAACGGGCTCTAACCCGCAAGTATGTGGATTTCTGGCGGCAGATCTGGCAACTCCGCGATCAGGGCCTGTGTGGGGCTGTTTATACCCAGCTGGCTGATGTTGAAACCGAGTGCAACGGGCTGTTCACCTATGATCGGAAACACCTCAAGGTGGACGCAAAACAGGTGGCTGCCGCCCATAGCGGCAATTTCCCCCCGCCCACAGTCTTCACTGACGTCATTCCTACCGCCCGGTTTCAGTCAGCCGCATGGCGCTATGCCACCAATCAACCCGCGACGGATTGGTTTGAGCCTCGTTTTGACGACGCTCTCTGGCCTTTAGCCGAGGCTGCCTTTGGTGGTGCGGCCTTCACCAATGTTCCAGTCCGTACGGGTTGGGCTGGTGAAAACCTTTGGATGCGGCGCGAGATCGTTCTTCCAAAAGCCCATTTGAATCATCCTGCTTTAAAGGTGATGCATGGACAGGATGCCGAAATTTACCTCAATGGCGTCCTCGCGTTGAGACTCAGCGGGGCCGGGGCCGGATATGAGGAATTTGACATCCGTCCAGAAGCCGCCAAGACTCTCAAGGCTGGCATCAACCGTATCGCCGTTCATGCTCATCGGGAGGATGCTGGAGGTGGAATGGATGTTGGATTGGTGGAGGAGCAGCAACCCTGAATTTGAAAATAGAAAACTGGATATGATCACTCGTTGTTTTTTGTTGGCAGTCCTAGCCCTCATGCCCGGTCTGGTCGGCGCGCGTTCCGCGGCGACCGCTCCGGAGTTGGGGGCCTCCAACGTCACCTTCTCCCGCGAAGCTTCCGCCCCGGAGGAGCCGCTGACTCTTTGGTATCGTCGCCCTGCCACCCGTTGGGAAACAGAGGCGCTGCCTGTGGGCAACGGCCGTCTGGCCGCCATGGTCCATGGCGGAATTGAACGGGAACGCATCCAGTTCAACGAGGAGTCTGTCTGGGACGGCATGCATCACGAAGGCATCAATCCCAAAGCTTTGGGCGCGCTTGCCGAGGTGCGCCGGTTGCTTTTTGACGGGAAAAATGAGGAGGCCACCAAAGTGGCGGAGCAGGGCATGATGGGGATTCCTGGCCATGTGAAATCTTATCAAACCCTTGGCGACCTGTTGCTGGATCTGCCGGCCCGTCCAGCCGTTCAAGGTTACCGCCGTGACCTGAATCTGGATACCGGCGTGGCGTCGGTTGGCTACACCGCCGACGGCGTCCGCTACACCCGTTCCATTTTCGCCAGTGCCCCAGACAATGTCATCGTTATCCATTTTGCCGCGGATCAGGCCGGGAAGATCAATTTTGCAGCGCGACTGGAGCGCTCCGGGGCCACCACGCGCTGCATCGCCCCGAATCGTCTTTCGATGCGCGGGCAGCTGGAATTGAAGTATGAGGCACAACTCCAAGCCGAAACCAAGGGGGGGAAGGTGATCTGCGAGGGAGAGGCGTTGCGGGTTGAGAATGCAAACGAAGCGACCCTCTTCCTGGTGGGGGCTACCAGCTACAAGGGCCCGGAGGATCTGAGTGGCGACGCCACAGCCCGCTGTGAGGCAACCTTGCTGGCCGCAGCCCATAAGCCGTATGCCCAGCTTCTGGTCGCACACATCAAGGATCATCAGCAGCTCTTCCGCCGTGTCAAACTTGAGATTGGAAAACCGGAGGTGTCCAGCCAGCCCACAGACGAGCGTCTGGCTGCCGTCAGGGAGGGTAAAACCGATCTGCAATTGATCTCTCTCTATTTCCAATTCGGGCGGTATCTGCTGATGGGCAGTTCCCGACCGGGATCGCTTCCCGCCAATTTGCAGGGCAAATGGTGTCAGCACTACAACGCCCCTTGGAATAGCGATTATCATTTCAACATCAATCTCCAGATGAACTATTGGCCGGCAGAGGTCTGCAACCTCTCCGAATGCCACCGTCCGTTGTTTGACTACATGGAGACCCTCATGCCCTATGGGGAGAAGGCAGCACAAGCTCACTACGGCGCCCGGGGCTGGGTGGTGCATCATCTCTCCGACATTTTCGGCTATACCACGCCCGCCGACGGAGTGCATGGAGTCTGGCCCGTGGGGGCGGCTTGGGCATCGCGGGATCTCATGGAGTATTACCGGTTTACAGGCGACAAGGATTATCTGCGGCAGCACGGCTATCCCATGCTCAAGGGGGCTGCGCGGTTCATTCTGGATTTTCTGGTCGAAGCTCCGGCCGGCAGTCCCGTGGCGGGCAGGCTGGTCACAAATCCATCCCATTCCCCGGAAAACGGTTTTCGAAAGGCCGATGGAACCACCTCCGGCTTCACCTATGCCTCCACCATGGATCTGGAAATCATTCATGATCTCTTCGTGAATGTTCTGGAGGCAAACCGTGCCTTGGGACCCGACGGCCAGTTCGACGCGCAATTCCGGCGCGAGGTCGAGTCCGCTCAGAAAAAACTCGCCCCTCTCCAGATCAGTTCCCGCACCGGCCGCCTTCAGGAGTGGGTGGAGGATTATGAGGAGACGGATCAGCATCACCGGCACACCTCGCATTTGTTCGGCCTGCATCCCGGTCATCAGATCACCCGCACCGAAACACCCGAACTGTTCGAAGCTGCGAAGAAGTCCCTGCTTAGCCGTGGTGATGGCGGCACGGGGTGGAGCATGGCCTGGAAGGTCAATTTTTGGGCCCGTTTGCAGGATGGCGACCATGCCAATCTCATGCTGAGCAATCTCCTTAAAAAGGGAACGCTTCCCAACCTCTTTGATACCCATCCACCGTTTCAGATCGACGGCAATTTCGGAGCGACAGCGGCTATTGCCGAGATGCTGCTCCAGAGTCAGGCCGGTGAGCTTCAGTTCCTGCCGGCATTGCCGAGCGCCTGGCCCAGCGGTTCGGTGTCAGGCCTTCGCGCACGGGGCGGATTCGAAGTGGACATCGCGTGGAGCCGCGGCAAGTTGACCCGGGCCGTCATCCGTTCGCTCAATGGCAATCCGCTCCGCTTGCGTTGCGGGAATGTGACCAAGGATGTCATTCTTGCCAAGGGCAAGGCCTTCCGCTGGAACGGAGAATAGATCTCGATTTAACGGGGGCTATCCTTAACAATGCTTGTAATAAACCAAACCCAGAACAAACATCATGAGTGATCAAAAAACAAATCAAATGAACCGGCGCAAATTCATCTACGGCGCAAGTGCCGGCGTGGCTCTGTTCAACATCCTGCCCGGCGCATTGGTGCGCGGCGCCGTAAGCTCGCCCAACGCCAAACTTAATGTGGCCGGCATCGGCATCGGAAGCCGCGGCGGAGCCGATGTGGACGAGGTGGCGGGGCTGGGGCACAACATGGTAGCCTTGTGCGATGTGGACGAAAAATACGCCGCCAAGGAATTCGCCAAATACCCCAATGCCCGCCGCTTCACCGATTACCGGGTCATGCTCGATAAGATGGGCAAGGAGATCGACGGCGTGGTCATTGGCACCCCCGACCATACCCATGCGATGATTGCCATGGAAGCCATGCGCCGGGGTAAACATGTTTATTGCGAAAAGCCTCTGGCCCATTCGATCCATGAAGTGCGTGAATTGATGCACGCGGCCACCAAATACAAAGTGGTCTCCCAGCTCGGCAACCAAGGACATTCCAGCGACTCTATCCGCCGCGTCAACGAGTGGATCGGGGCTGGCGCAATCGGCCAGGTTCATACCGTCCATGCCGGCTGCAATGCCTTTCAAAACGTCTATTGCCAGATCCCCAACCTCGGCAAGCTGCAGGAACACCACGATGTCCCCGCCGGTCTGGACTATGAGCTCTGGCTCGGACCCGCTCAGTTCCGCGCCTACTCGCCGCTGTGGGTTCCTTGGAACTGGCGCGGCTTCATGCCCTTCGGCGGCGGTGCCATTGGCGATTGGATTTGTCACGTCGTCGATCCGTCCTTCTGGGCGCTGGATCTCGGAGCTCCCACCTCCGTTCAGGCCGAAGTCACCGGCTACGAACTTGAGAAACACGGACTGACTTATCCCCCCGGCACGAAGATTACCTTTGAGTTTGCCGCCAAGGGCGCCCGCGGGCCGGTCAAACTCGTCTGGCATGATGGCAACATCAAGATTCCCCGGCCGAAAGAGTTTTCATCCGATGAAAAAGTCCCCGGTACCGGCGCAATTATCTTCGGTGACAAGGGCATGATTGTTCACGGCTCACACGGCGGCGGCGGCTGCCACCTCGTCCCTGACGAGTTGATGGAGGCCCACGCCGGCAAGAACGCTCCGGCTGAAAAATTCCCCCGGGTCCAAGGGCACGCCTGGGATTGGGCCGAGGCCATCCGCACCGGTCGCCAAGCGGGTTCTAACTTCGCCTACGGCGGTCCTCTCACCGAGTTGGCGTTGCTGGGCCTCATCGCCATCCGTTTTCCAGGTCAGACCTTGCACTGGAATGGTGCCAAGGCTCGGTTTGCCGACAACCACGAGGCCAATGCTCTGGTCAACCCGGCCTACCGTCACGGCTGGAAACTCTAAACTGTTCCTCTCGCGAGGGGGGGCCCCGGTCAAACGGCAGACTTGCCAACCGGCGCCCCCTTTTTTTTCCGGATTCTCTCCCCACCCAATGTCAGCTCAGGTTGAAGGGTGAACCTTTAATCACACCCTGTGGCATCGTGTGGGCCAGCTCAGAGGCAACATATTTTTAAAAATCATCCCTCCATCCATGAGTATTCCTGTCCATGTTCCTGCGGCGAATGGATGGCGGTTTCGCGCCGCAAAGTCCCCGACGCGGGT
>Ga0114958_10000926_pt1 | contig 24111 bp, 22 predicted proteins | sample C_130208_EF_Meta_FD_89577 | JGI IMG/M metagenome (GOLD analysis project Ga0114958, IMG submission 89577) | Freshwater microbial communities from Lake Croche, Canada to study carbon cycling - C_130208_EF_MetaG | ecosystem: Environmental > Aquatic > Freshwater > Lake | place: Lake Croche, Canada... | reverse complement strand
TCAGGAAACTTTTTCGAGGATTGGCTGACCCAGACCAATGGCGTCACCTACGGATGGTTTGGTTTGGCTCAACCGCTCAAGACCTACGGCTTCAGCGTGACCGGTGAAGCCAAGGAACTTTACTCCGGGCAACTCTCCGGAGGACTCCCAAACCAACCCAAAAGCAACTGGGATTGCGAAGTGAAGCTGAAGCTCCAATATGATTTCGAGCCGATCTTTGGGCTCAAGGGGCTTACTGCCGAGTCCAACTGGCGAGACCGCTTCGGCGGGCAACCCCAATATGCGGCAGGAACCTACAATCTGTTTAATCCCACAGTACTTAGCGGAAATCAGGGAGTGCGTATCATGACGCAACAGATTGAATACAACTCCCCGAACAAAGCCTTCATGATTAACCTCGGCTGGGAAAATCCCTACGAGCAATTCCTCCAGCAACCTCTCTCCAAATTCTTCGAGAACAATAATATCACCCAGGCTAAGGGAATCGGAGGACAGGCTGGTGCCGGTATTCCGGTGTATTCCTCACAGACAGGCAAATACGTCTCATATACGACGAGCCCTACGCCTTGGAATAGCGCCTATGCTGCCTGGGGTGGAACACTAAGGGTCAAACCACTCAAGAATACCTATATCCAGAGCGGTCTCTATCTTGCGATTTCAGGCACAGCGGCGGTAACCTCATCACCTTACTCGGTCACGGACGTTTATCCCTATACCTCCGTATCAGGCAATTATTTGGGCCAACTGAAACCCTCCGGTTATAACAACACGGTCAATACAATCAATGGAAAGGGGCAAGCAAATGGCACCGGGGGAACCGGCAAATACGTTGCATCTCCCTACACAAGTCACTGTTTTAATTTCCAGGGAGCCCTGTCGTTCAATCCCAATGGCTATGGCGGCGGCTATAGTCAAAACGGACTCTATAACATGAATGAAATCGGGTGGACTCCCAAGTTCGGCAAGAGCCAGTTGGAGGGAAAGTACGCCCTCGGGAACTACATCTGGGGGCAGAATAATACCTCCTACACACCCACCACATGGGTCGATGGCCAGAAAAAACCGACTGCATTTTCACAGAATAGCGCAATCTGGGGACTCTATCTGCAGGCTGACCAGCAACTCTTCCGAGAGAAGAGCGATGATCCCGCCAAACTCTCCAAGCAAGGTCTCTACAGCTTCAATGAGTTCACCTTCACACCACCTCAGAATAATGCTCTACCCTTCTATTTCCAGACGGGTCTGGTTTATAAGGGCCTGATTCCACATCGGGATGAGGACAGTGTCGGCGTTGCACTGGGTGCGGGCTTCTACAGTTCTTACTACAATCAGTATATCGATTCGCAAAATCAGGCACTTGAGAATGCTTATGGCAGCAAATACAACGCCACAGTTCCTGACGGGCCGGCTTATGTTCAAAATGTAAACGCCACAACGGGCAAACCAGCCACCACCACCACCGGAACCGGCAGTAAGAAAAAGACCGTTCCTGCCTACACCAGCTACTACGAGTACGCTCCTCACTTTAGCTCCACCGAGGTGATCGAGGGCTTCTACAACATCCAATTGAACAAGTGGGCCTCCATCAAACCTGGTGTCCAGTACATCATTAACCCCGCAGGCAACGGAACCATCGGCAACGAATGCATCCTGCAAGTCGTGGCGAAGGTCGCTTTTTAACAAGACGTATTCCAATCAAAAAACCTCAACTCAAGAATTACCTATGAATACCAAACAGACACATCGACTCGCGCTGATCTTTCTCAGCGCACTCACCCTGGGCACAATCAAGGCTGAGGTTCAGCTACTGAATGTCAGCTATGACCCGACCCGGGAACTCTATGCCGAGTTCAATAAGGCATTTTCCAGTCATTGGAAGAGCCAGACAGGCGAAGACGTTAAAATCGCCACCTCCCATGGAGGCTCGGGATCCCAGTCACGGCTCATTCAAGATGGCGGTGAGGCGGATGTAGCCACGTTGGCCCTCGCCTATGACATTGATGCCATCCATGACAAGGGAAGCACGGGTGCCTTTGACAAGCCACTGATCCCTAACGATTGGCAGTCACGACTTCCCCACAACAGTTCACCCTATACCTCCACGATCGTCTTCCTTGTCCGGAAGGGCAATCCGAAGAATATCAAGGATTGGAACGACCTTGCCCGCGAGGACGTCTCCATCATCACGCCCAATCCGAAAACTGGTGGCGGAGCCCGCTGGAACTTCCTAGGAGCATGGTCCTATGCACAGAAAGCATTTGGAGGGGATGAATCAAAGATCCGTGAGTTCATCGGCAAGATCTACAAGAACGCGCTGAAAAACGGTCTTCCTGCGGCAGCACGCGCCGGCACCATTGCCTTCACGGAACGGAAACTGGGGGATGTGTCGATCTCTTGGGAGAATGAGGCGCTGCTGGTCAAGAAAATCAATAACAACGACTGCGATATCGTCACCCCGTCCATCAGCATTCTCGCAGAACCTCCTGTCACCGTGATCGATGCCAATGTCGACCGTCACAATACCCGCAAGCAGGCCACTGCTTACCTCGAGTACCTCTATACCCCGGAGGGGCAAGACATCATCGGCAATAATTTCTATCGGCCTATTGATCCCGCCGCCAAGGCCAAGTACGCAAGCCAGTTTAAGAATGTGAAACTGACCACCATCGCTGACTTTGGAGGATGGGAAAAAGCTCAGAAAACATACTTTGCTGACCGTGGCGTCTTCGACCAAATCATCAAGTCCCTACGGAAATAGAGGAGCTCTCGGGAAACGCTGAACGAGATTTTCACAACACAAGCAATGACGTGTATGCCCTTGCCGCTACCCTGTGCGTCCATGTAATAAAGAAGGCATGAGTCAGGCACCCACGATTTCTCCAGCGAATGTTCCTGCTCTTTTAGAGTCGACTCCTAACGCGATCCTTCTGGACGTACGCACCCCGGCCGAATTCGGCGGCATCCATGCCTCCGGCGCAAGGAACATTCCCCTGGATTCCATCCAGACAACGGCTTTCGCGGGAAGCTCTCCCCTGCCAAAGGATGCGACCCTCTGCATCCTCTGCGAAAAAGGTGGGCGGGCAATGGTTGCCGCAGGTCATTTTCTGGCCGCGGGATATCCTTCGATTCATGTTGTCGAAGGAGGCACTCAGGCTTGGGTGGCTGCAGGACTGCCTGTCGTGAAAGGTAAGAAAAATTCCATCAGCATCGAGCGGCAGGTCCGCATCGGAGCCGGAAGCCTAGTTCTGATAGGAGTCATCCTCGGAGTTTTCGTGAACCCTGTTTTCCTTGCTCTTCCCGCCTTTGTCGGGGCAGGACTCATCTTTGCAGGAATCTCAGATTGGTGCGGCATGGGACTTCTTCTGGCACGCGCACCTTGGAACCGATAAAAGAGAGCCGAAACGCCTCTTAAAGAATTGCTGGGGATTGTTCTCTTAACCCAATCCCAGAATAAAACGCTCCACGGCGACGGCAAAGCCCTCCTGCTCGTTGGAGAGAGTGACATCGCGTGCCGCCTTTTGCACATCGGGCTTCGCGTTGCCCATAGCAATACCCACGCCGGAGCGCTCGAACATCAGGACATCGGTCGGCATGTCACCGATCGTAGCGATGGCGGAGGAGGGGATGTTGTACTTGGTGGAGAGATACTCGACGGTCGAGCCCTTGTTAGCCTCGGGATGCGTGATATCGAGGTAGTAGGGCTGCGAGGGTTCTGCGGAGACATGCGAGCCGAATTCCTTGTGGGCAGCTTCTGTGGCAGCCTGAATCGAGCTTAGGTCGTCACTCACGCCGACGATTTTCGCCACGTTCTCGGTGATGGATTCGATATCATCCACCACCAGAGGCTCGAACTTCACCGTCCAAGCCTCACGCTCCACATGGGGTGCCTTATGGTTACCCACATACCACTTGGCTCCCTGATAAACCCAGACATCAAGCGACATCGACTTGAGGAGCTTGAACATCGGTTTCACGAGATCTTGCTGGATGGCCTTCTGGTCGATGACATTCATCTCCCGGTCGACAACAATCCCGCCGTTGAAACCCGAGATCGGTGTCGTGAGCTTCAGGGGATCAATGAGCATCGACATCCCGCGAGGGGGACGACCGCTCGTGACGGCAAAGAGAATGCCGGCATCATGGAGCTTGTGAACTGCTGCTATGGCGCGCTCCGTGAGAACTTTTTCCTGAGTGACCAGAGTGCCGTCCACGTCGGCGATCATCATGCGGATATTCTTGGACGTTGTCATAAAATTTTGGAGGGATGATCTAGAAGGGTTGAAAGGAAGGGGCCGCAATGGCGTTTCGGAACGATCCCTCTTAGCCACAGCCTGAAGCGGTGTCAAACGTCCGCCATGTCTTGCTTGAATACGCTGCCTGGTGCGAAAGGGGGCTTTTGCTGGCACGGGGAACCTGAAACCGATAAGGTAAGTGGGATGAACTCCCGGAAGCACCTGCTCCAGCCGATCCTCGATTCCTATCGGGAGAGCGGTGGCATCAACCATGTCGACCGGTCGAATCTTCCTTCGAAAAACGCTGTTGCCACACTCAGCGAGGACCTTCTGCACCTGCTCTTTCCTGGCTTTTTCTCCGATGAGGCCGTCTCTTCTGAGAAGTTGCCCGGTGCGGCGCAGGAGATCATCGACAAGATCGCAGACCAACTGGATTCGGCGATCACCGTCAGCCTACGCGAGGCCAATACCTCCGACGATGAACTCAGGAAAAAAGCGCACGACATCTCAGAGCGCTTCTTCGCAGGCATTCCCAGTGTCCGCGCCCTACTCAAAACAGACGTGGAGGCCGCCTACGCAGGTGACCCAGCGGCACACAGTCTCGAAGAGATCGTTCTGGCTTATCCAGGTCTGGAGGCGGTCGCTATCCAACGCGTCGCTCATCTGCTTCATCGTGAGAATGTTCCTTTGCTTCCCCGCATGATGACCGAGTGGGCCCACAGCCGCACCGGCATCGACATCCACCCCGGCGCAACGATCGGATCCCACTTCTTCATCGACCATGGTACCGGCGTCGTCATCGGCGAGACCTGCGTTATCGGCAACCGGGTAAAGCTTTACCACGGCGTGACACTCGGAGCCCGCAGCTTCCAGAAAGACGAGAAGGGCGAGATCCTCAGGGGCACGAAGCGACACCCCGAGGTGGAGGATGATGTCGTCATCTATCCGAACGGCATCATTCTTGGTGGCGATACCGTCATCGGAGCCAGGAGCACGATTGGGGCCAATGTCTTCCTGATGAAGAGCATCCCCCCCGACACGCTTCTCGTGCGTGGAGAGCAGGTACAGACACGTCTCGACAAAAAGGGAAGGAAATCTGCACCGGTAACCGTCCAACTCAGCGAGGACGAAATCGACTTCATGATCTGAAGCGTTTGAGAAGCTAAAGCGTTGATCTGATAAAGAACCCCGCCGCAAGCAGCGGGGTATTTAGTTTCTTTTTTTCTTGGGTCGCCCCAAGGGGCGGGGAATTTACCCTCATGTGATTAAAAAGGCAGAGATGACCGATCCGTCACCTTTTGACGGCACTTGCCGCCCGGCAAGCTGTGCCGCCCTTACGGGATGCCTTCGGCATTCTACCGCGCCGGTTCCCACCGGCTTGGTTCAACCCATCAACCCATCAACCCATCAACCCATCTTGCGTCTTTCCCCGACGCTTACGGTCGCGTATATTACATCCATGCAGCTCTCGATGCGTACAGACTATGCCCTCAGGGCACTCTTCACCCTAGTGGAGCATCGGGGCAGCCCGCCGATCCCGATCCTTGAGTTGGCACGGCGCAACGATGTTCCCAAGCGGTTCCTGGAACACATCATGCTCGATCTTAAGGAAAAGGGATGGGTCGTTAGCACTGCCGGGAAGCGCGGAGGCTACCAGCTGGCCAGAGCTCCCGAAAAGATCACCATGGGAGAGGTCGTTCGCCACTTTGACGGCTATCTCGCACCGATCGCTTGCGTTTCGGTTACCGACTACAAACGCTGCACTCAGGAATCGACCTGCCGGTTTCGTAGAGTCATGCTGACCGCCAGGAATCTCGTGGCCAATGTCATGGATCAGACCACCCTTGCTGATGTCATGAAATCGCCCCCGGTGGGACGCGAAGAGCTCAAGCGGGTTCAGGGAATCGACGGGGAAGGGATCTAAGGATCCTCGTTCTTCCTCTCCTTTTCAGTCTGACGATTCAGCTCGATTTTGGTTGTTTTCTTATTAATGACTCTTATGGTCGTTATTGAACTCGTCCCTATTCTAAGCATCTTATGAACACGCGTTGCTTCCTCTCAATCTATCTTACAGGGATCCTAGTCACGGGGTTCTTCTTCGGATGCTCAAAGCCAAAGCAGGAAGTGAAGCTGCTCAACGTCAGCTATGATCCGACCCGGGAACTCTACGCCGAGTACAACAAGGCATTTGCTAAGCACTGGAAGGAGCTCACAGGAGAAGAGTTTACGATCTCCACATCCAACGGCGGATCCGCCTCACAGTCCCGTCTTATCCAAGATGGAAGCGAAGCCGATGTCGCGACCCTGGGACTAGGCTACGACATCGATGCCATCTATGAGAAAGGTAGCCTGGATAACCAGAAACCCCTTGTTCCGAAAGAGTGGCAATCTCGCCTCCCCAACAACAGCTCACCCTACACCTCGACGATCGTCTTCCTGGTCCGTAAGGGCAATCCTAAGAACATTAAGGACTGGGATGATCTCCTGCGGAAAGATATCTCCATCGTAACTCCTAACCCCAAGTCGAGCGGTGGAGCACGCTGGAACTACCTCGCCGCATGGTCCTATGCGAAGAAACAATTCGGTGCGGACGAGCAGAAGATCCGCGACTTCCTAGGCAAGATCTACAAAAACGCTCAGAAGAATGGCCTGCCCGCAGGCGCCCGAGCCGCCACCATCAACTTCACCGAGCGGAAGTTGGGAGACGTGGCGATCTCCTGGGAGAACGAGGCCCTCATGATAAGGAAACTCCATCCGAACGACTATGAGATCGTGATACCATCTGTCAGCATCCTGGCGGAGCCACCCGTGACGGTCGTTGATGGCAACGTCGATCGTCACAACACCCGCAAGGAGGCGGATGCTTACCTCGAGTATCTTTACAGCCCTGAGGGACAGGAAATCATCGGGAGTAATTTCTACCGCCCCATCGATTCCGCAGCGAAGGCCAAGTATGCCGATAAATTCCAGGCTCTGGAGATGACAAGCATCGCCGACTTCGGGGGATGGGGAACCGCCCAGAAGACCCACTTCTCGGACGGCGGAGTCTTCGACCAGATCATCAAAGGGCTCAATAAATAGTCCCGCACGCGCATGATGATCGCTCCCGTTGCCAACACGGCCACATCCAGTGGGTTATCACCGCTCGTAAGCCGCACGGAGTCCATCTTCAGGTACGGCGAACAACTGGCAGCTCGCAGTAGATTCCTGGAATCCCGTCATGTCCAGGACGCGCCCGAGGGCCGTCGCCTCATGCGCTATCGCTGGAGCGATCCTTCGTCACCGTCATTCTACCGGGTGGGGATCTTTGCAGGAATCCACGGCGACGAGCAGTCGGGCGTGATCGCGGCCATCCAACTGCTCCACGAACTGGAGAAAAACCCGTACCTCGCGGAGTTCTACGAACTCTTTATCTACCCGGTCTGCAATCCCTGGGGATTTGAATCGGGAACACGTGAGGGGGAATCAGGCAAGGATCTCAACCGCTGCTTCTGGCCAAAAAAACAGGAAGCCGAGGAACCCGAGGTGCGGCTCCTAGAACAGGATCTTCGGGCAAGAGAGTTCGGCGGCATCATCTCCCTGCACACCGACGACACCAGCGAGGGGATCTACGGCTATGTGAACGGAAATACGCTCACCCGCCATCTGCTCGAACCAGCCCTGCAAGCTGCTTCGTCCGTACTACCGCGCGATATTCGTCCGGAAATCGACACCCACCAGGCCAGTGACTCGATGATCTTCGGCGGCTATCAGGGCATCCTCGGCGCACCGCAGGAGCAGCATCCGCAGCCGTTCTCCATCGTTTTTGAAACCCCTCACCACGCTCCGTTGGGGAAGCAGGTCGAGGCTCATCTGGTCGCCATAAAGCAGATCCTCTCACTCTTTCGAACCATTAGCTCCGAGGGTAGGGATATCTAAACCGTCCCTCTTGATTAACCCTATCCAAATGAGCAAAAAGCGCCATATCCTGCCGGGATTCCACCTCAGCCTCGGGTGGACCGTGACATGGCTTTCCTTGATCGTGCTGGTGCCGCTTGCGGCGCTGATCGGCAAGACCCTCTCGGGAGGTTGGCACCACTTCTGGGAGACCGTGACCGATCCTCAGGTTGTCGCCACCTACCGTATCAGCTTCGGACTCTCGCTGATCGCGGCTCTTATCAACGGGCTCTTCGGATTTCTGGCAGCATGGATCTTTGCCCGCTATGAATTTCCTGGTCGCAAGGTTCTGGAGGCTGCGACGGATCTTCCCTTCGCCCTCCCCACGGCCGTGGCCGGCATCGCTCTCACCGCCCTCTATTCTCCTAATGAATGGATCGGAAAAATCCTCGCTCCCCTCGGCATCCATGTCGCCTTTACACCGCTCGGTGTCCTCATAGCGATGACCTTCATCGGCTTCCCTTTCGTGGTGCGTGCCGTGCAACCCGTCATCACACAGCTCTCCGCCGACGTGGAGGAAGCCGCGGCCTGCCTGGGAGCTACCCGCTGGCAGACAATCCGTCATGTGGTTCTTCCCCCACTCTTCCCCGCGCTGCTTACAGGCGTGATCATGGCCTACGGCCGTGCAGTGGGGGAATACGGATCCATCGTCTTCATCTCGGGGAATATTCCGTTCAAGACCGAGATCACCCCCCTCATGATCGTCTCCAAGCTTGAGCAGTATGATTACACAGGTGCAGCCGCGATCGGATTCACCATGCTGCTCGCCTCGCTAGTGGTCGTCCTGATCGGAAATAAGCTCCAGTCCTGGGGCAACCGCTTCCGGAACCACTCCTAAGCCTTACTCCCCCTGACACCCCTACAAGATGGCCAGCTTCATCGATTTTCGAAATCCCCCCGGCAGTGACAACAGGGCAGACCGTCTGATCCGGGCTACCTCCGAACCCCTCTGGATGCGACGCCTGCTGATCGGCATTGTCCTCGTCTTCTTCACACTCTTCCTGGCGCTTCCCTTGATCGTGGTTTTTCAAGGAGCCCTCGCCAAGGGACTCGGAACCTTCCTGAGTGCCTTTACCGACTGCGATATCCTCCATTCAGTCCAGATCACCCTGCTTGTGGCCGTGATCGCAGTGCCGGCCAATGCGGTCTTCGGAATCACAGCCGCATGGGCCATCACACGGTTCCGGTTTTGGGGACGAGCGCTTCTGCTTGCCCTCATCGATCTGCCTCTCTGGGTCTCCCCAGTCATCGGCGGACTGATCTATGTACTGCTCTGCGGACGACGCGGCTATCTGGGGCCCTGGCTACAGTCCCATGACATCAGGATCATCTTCGCGCTACCAGGTATGGTGCTTGCGACCACCTTTGTGACCTTCCCCTTCGTGGCACGCAGTTTGATACCGCTTATGGAGGCGCAGGGTTGTGAGGAGGAAGAGGCAGCCCTCACACTCGGAGCCGGAGGATTTGAAATCCTGCGACGCATCACACTTCCAAAAATCCGTTGGGGATTCTTCTACGGACTCATCCTCTGCAACGCACGTGCCATGGGAGAGTTCGGAGCCGTCAGCGTTGTCTCAGCCAAGATCAGCGGCATGACCAACACCATGCCCCTGGAGATCGAACGCCTCTACAACGACTACCTCTTCGCCTCGGCATTTGCCGTCGCTTCCGCACTCTCGCTTCTGGCCCTTATCACCCTGAGCCTCAAGACCCTCGCCGAATGGGAGAACAAGAGGCAGTTCGAAGCGGGCCAGCGCTCATTGCTCGAACCCACGATTGAAACCCTCCATCCATAACCGGACACCGAGGTCTTCTTCCCCATCACCTATCACCTAGTCCCCATTACCCAACTTTCCGATGAGCATCGAAATCACCTCACTCACCAAGAGCTTCGGAGCCTTTCCCGCAGTCAACGATGTCAGCCTGAAGATCGAGACCGGTGAAATGGTCGCCTTCCTTGGTCCCAGCGGTTCGGGGAAAACTACCCTGCTTCGCCTCATCGCCGGACTCGAGTTTGCGGACAAGGGGGAGATCTTCTTCGAGGGGGAGAACGTGACCATGAAGAGCGCCAACGAACGGAAAGCCGGATTCGTCTTCCAGAGCTATGCCCTCTTCAACCACATGACCATTTTCGAGAACATCGCCTTCGGACTGCGTGTTGCTCCGCGGGCCAAACGCCTTACCAAAGAAAAGATCCACGAACGCGTCCTCTCCCTACTCGAGACGATCCAGCTCTCGGGTCTGGAGAACCGCTTCCCCGTGCAACTCTCCGGAGGACAACGCCAGCGCATCGCCTTCGCTCGGGCTCTGGCCGTGGAGCCCAAGGTACTCTTACTGGATGAACCTTTCGGGGCGCTTGATGCCAAGGTCCGTCGGGAACTCCGCACCTGGCTTGGCGAGTTCCACGAAAGAACCCGGCTGACCAGCCTCTTTGTAACCCACGATCAGGAAGAGGCCTTCGAAGTGGCTGACCGCGTCGTGATCTTTGACAAGGGCAGCATCCAAAAAATAGGCACGCCAGAGGAAATCCGTTCAGGCGTATCCAACGCTTTCGTCCGCGACTTCCTGGCGCTCGACATCTAGGAACTTCCCCAGAGACCTAGATCAGCCTCGAGAGACTATCGGCGTGCTGGCGACTCTAGCGGCTTCTCAGACGGGCCCAGAACTTGGAAGACTCATTTGCGCCCCTCTGCGCTCATGACTCTCCCGAGGGTTACGCAGTCTATCAAAAAGAGTCAGAGGATGCTTTTTACCCGGAGCAGAGACTCCTTTTTCTTTTCCGCGATACCGGTTAGAGGATGGCCCCGTCAGCGGGGAGTTGCACCCTCTTGCCGAAGAAGGAATAATGACGACGGATGATCACAATGCGGGCAACCAAAAAAACAATGCCATCCGGAAAAGCCTCCGTAACCTTTTCCGTGCCAGGAACCACGGCGAATCTGGGGCCGGGATTCGATTCCTTTGGACTCGCTCTGGACGTGGCAAACCTGGTTACGATCACTGCTAAGCAAAAGCCGGTTGTCATGCCCGCGATGGTAGAGGCCACGGGAAAAAGCTTTTTCCTGGGCAGCGGACTCACACCCTTTCCATTTTCCTGGAAAATTAAGGGAACCGTTCCCCAAGCTCGAGGTCTGGGAAGTAGTGTCACCGTCCGTCTCGGCACCCTCATGGGACTCAATGCCCTGTGCGGAAATCCTCTCTCACGCCTAGGCATCTATCGCCTCTGTGCGGAACTGGAGGGACACCCTGACAACGCGGCTCCCGCTATGTTTGGAGGGTTCACGATTGCCCGCTCTCATCTCGATCCCATCCGTCTGCCGGTCTCGGCAAAACTCCGCTTTGTTCTCCTCATCCCAGACTTTGAGGTAGCCACTCCCGACGCGCGCAAGGTCATGCCAAAGTCGATCAGCATCGGCGATGCGGCAGCCAATGCTGCGGATGCAGCCGTGATCGCGACGGCCTTCGCTACCGGAAAATACGAACTGCTTCAGGGAGCCTTCGGCGACCGTCTCCACCAACCCTATCGCGCCAAGCTCGTACCCTTCCTCGGAGAGGTCATCACAGCGGGTGAGCAGTCTGGGGCCATTGGAGGATGGCTTAGCGGATCAGGCTCGACCATCTGCTGCCTTACCCCTGATGCCGTTTCTGCAAAAAAAATCGCTGCGTTAATGCGTGCTGCTGCACCGAAGGATGCCAAGATAGCAATTGTCGCCGCCGACAATAAAGGGGCCAGGATCGTCAAATCCTGATGAGGCAGCTACTCGACAGACTCGAGCAGTTTGCCGTCGATGTCATCCTGGAGAGGAGGGCCGGAAAAAGAGCAGGCCTACTCCGAGTCGTACTTCGTGGGCTTTCCTTCCTCTATCTCGCTATTGTCTCCGTCAGAATCCGACTCTACGCCTCCAACATACTGAGACCTCATCAGGTCGGATGCCCCGTGGTAAGCATCGGTAATCTTACTGTTGGCGGTACTGGAAAAACCCCGGTCGTTGAAAAACTCGCACGAGAGCTCTCGATGCGCGGAAGGAAGGTTACAATTCTCAGCAGAGGATACAAAAGCACACGCCGACGGATCCCTGGGAACGATCCCTCTCCCGTGCGTGTCGTCTCCGAAGGAGGGGCTCTTCTACTGGATTCCAAGAATGCGGGTGACGAGCCCTTCATGCTGGCAAAGAACCTTCGAGGGGTCGCGGTGGTGGTTGATCAAGACCGTGTCGAATGCGGACGCCATGCCATCTCTCAATTAGGAAGCGACCTGCTGATCCTTGATGACGGGCTCCAGTACCTCCGCCTGCAACGCCGCTTCGACCTTGTCCTAATTGACCGGGAGGCCCCCTTCGGTAACGAGTATCTTCTTCCCCGAGGCACACTGCGAGAACCTCCCTCTCACCTGAGACGGGCCACCCATATCCTGATCACCAAATGCGACGGAAGTGATCTCTCTGAACTTTACCGCCGGATCAGGCTCCATAACAGCACAGCCGCCATCATTGAATGTCGGCACCGTCCGGTAGAACTTCAGGATTTCTCGACCGGCAAGAAAATCCCCGTCTCCTCTCTGCAGGGCCTCAAGGCCGCAGCCCTTTCCGCCATCGCCTCACCGGAGAGCTTCGAGCAGGGACTTCGCCGGCTCGGTGTCTCTCTGGAGCTGACCCAGAGCTTTGCTGACCATCACCGCTACTCGAAACGAGAACTCGACCGCTTCATCAAACGCTGCACGCGCCGCGGCATCTCCTGCATCATCACCACGGAGAAGGATGCCGTGCGGATGCCCCACCTGCTGAACCAGGAAATTCCGATCCATTACCTGAGAATCGAGATTGAGATCATCAAGGGCCAGGAGCATTGGGATCGGATGCTTAACCAACTCCTCCACCCGCCTCATCCTGTCATCGAGGATTCCGAGACAAACGGAGAGGAACTCCGTCAGGCGGCCGAAGGCCTGGTGAGCGCGACTTCCTAATCGCTATTTTCGGTCTCAAAGCTGTGAATGTAGTCCCGCGTGATGGGGACAACATCGGGACGCTTGGCCAACTGGATCTGGAAGACCATCTGTCCCTGATGCCGAAAGCTGAGCTCGCTGGTGACCAGGTAGAATTCCCACATCCTGCAGAACCGCTCGTCATAAAGGCCTCGGACTTCTTCCCTTCGCGCCTCGAAGCGTTCGCGCCAGAGTCGCAGTGTGTCGGCGTAGTGCATCCTCAGGATCTCGATGTCTGTTACAAACAACCCCGCTTTCTCGATCGGAGGAAGGACTTCGGAAAGCGCCGGGGAATAACCTCCGGGAAAAATGTGTTTAGCGATCCAGGGATTCGTATGTCCCGGCCCCTCCGGCCTGCCGATGGAGTGAATCAGCGCGACACCATCCTCTCTCAGCAAATCCGAGATCTTGCGAAAAAACTCCCTGTAATGATTCACCCCCACGTGCTCGAACATTCCGACAGAGACGATCCTGTCATAGCTGCGCGCCTCATGACGGTAGTCCCGCATCTCGAATCGCAGACGATCGGCTAAGCCTGCGTGGAAGGCGCGGAGATTGGCATGAGCATGCTGCTCAGTCGAAAGCGTCAATCCCGTTACATCGGCACCGAACTTTCCGGCAAGTGTCAACCCCAGTCCTCCCCATCCCGATCCGATATCAAGCACCCTGTCACCGGGGCGAATCAGCAGCTTCGCTGCGATATGAAGTTTCTTGAGCTCCTGGCACTCCTCTAATGTCTCCTCACCGTTCGCGAAATAGCCGCAGGAATACTGCCTGTCTGCATCCAAGAAGAGCGCGTAGAGATTATCCGAGAGATCGTAGTGGTAAGCCACATTCTTTTGCGAGCGTGAAGCCGGATTGAACTGGTGAAAACCACGCATGAGATCGCGCAGTCGTTCCGTGATTCCACTCATCGGGTAGTTCAATGCTTTCAGCCCGATCGAACGGAAGAGCAGATCAAGGAAGTCATGGAGCGTCCCCTGCTCTATTGTCAGTCGCCCCTCCATGTAGGCCTCGCCGGCCTCGAGTTGCGGATCAAGAAGTAGCCTCCATCCGGTTTTCTGATCATGAATCCGGATGACAATCTCCTCTCCTTGAGCATCACCATAGGTTTCCGAAGATCCTCTCCAGTCAATGACTCGCAGGGAACCGTACTGTATCAATCCCCGGAGAACAGGATCAAGCAGCCCCTTGCCTCGGATTCCATTCGATTTCTTATGCAGGGACTTCCCATTCCCAAGAGAGATCTCCAGTAACCGCGTCAGCCCATTTGGGAGCGTGTGCATGAAAAGACGGTGCCACCTTCTCCCCAATCGCGTCCATAATCAGAACGCTTAGATTATGCCCTGAGATCTAAGATCTAGCCAGACGGCTTTCCCTCACTCAGCCCGCCACAACAGGAACCATTACGGCGTCGCTCATGCCGTGTAGGATTTTTTTATCGGCAGGGCATACCGTGGCAAGCATACCCCCAAGCGTAGCCTTTCCGTCGTTCACAAAGAAATAGGGGCTCAGGCGCGCGCGACTCTTCATCGTGGTGAGGTTCCCGACGGCATCGTAGAGAGTTTGATCCGTGAGGATAGAATGACGGAATTCCTGAAGGATGTAGGGATGTTCCGGGAACTCCTGTAACGCACGCTCAAGCACAGCCTCCCACTCGAAACGCGGCAGATCAGATCCTAGCGAGACGCCCCTCGCACCCCAGGCACGGCCGTCGAATCCGCTGATCTTGATGATGAGATCACGGGATTTCTGACTGAAGGCTCCCAATTCCTTCCAATTCTGGATCTCAAGTCGTGGGTAGACAACGTTCGGGGGAATCGGGCTCGGATCGAGCACCCAGGTATAGGGGATCCACTTTTGCAAGGATTGCATTCCACGCTCACCGAGCTGACGCATCCAGAACTCACGGAGCGGAGCCATCCAGAAGAGTGCCATCCAAAGTTTCTCCTCAAGCTGCGCCTTGGGCGGAGGGGTAACAGAGACACGTCCCTGGCAGGCATCGTGGAAGAGCCTCTCAGCGCAAGGCACATTGGGAAGATCAAACATCTCGAAGAAGCGGTAAATATCCCCATTCCATTCATCGCGTGAAGAGGTATCAGCAACTTTCCAAAGGAGATTCTCTCCCCGTTCCATGCTCCATCTGGTGAGACGCGCAGCCAGCCATTCCATCTCGGGTCGGTAAGTGTCAGCCTCCTCGGAAACAACGATCTCTCCCCCAAGTAGCAACGAGGAAAATCCTTCGAGCATCCCTTCAGGGCCTCCAAGCACGTCGAAGCCGAAGGATGCGTAGGTTTCATTCAACCATCCGGTGAGGCCGATCCCCCCGGGGATCTGATCGAGTTCGCAGATCGAGAACCCTTCCTCCGTGACGATGAGATCGGGTCTAATCACCCTGGCAGTTTGGCCACGGAAGGCGGAATTCCTACCAAGCGCAACAACCTCTGGAGGCTTTCCCCGATCGAGAAGCTCCGCGATCCAAGAGGGTTGACGCCCGTCGACGCTCTGCCTGTAGAGGAGATCGCAGGCCTCTGCGAACTGGAGTAGACGGTGGCCCATGGATTCAAGTTCTCGGGCGAGTTTGCCATCCAGACTGTAGGGCGAAGGAGCCCAGCGCCATTCCTTGCCGGCGAAGAGTTCGCCTTCCGGAACACGGCGACGCAGTTCCTCAAGCGCGACTGGAGCAGATTTCGTCGTGGGGGTGCGGGTTATCACGAGAGCAGATGCCTGAGCGCCTCACGCACCACATCCTCGGCGGAGGAATCGGCCGAAAGCTTGGTCATCACGTCTTTCACAGCCTTGTGGGCATCGACCTGTTTGTACCCAAGCGATATCAGGGCAAGCACGGCATCGTGGAGATGGCGCTCGATGCCCGATGGTGCATTTCCACGGCTTGCCGCCTCCCATTCCGCAGCCACTCCGAGCTTGTCCTTGAGTTCCAGCACGACCCGCTCGGCGGTTTTCTTTCCAACTCCGGAGATCTTCGAAATCGCCGCGATATCGGAAGTGACCACGGCCGATTTGAAATGCCCGACTTCCATCCCACTCAGGATGGCGAGGGCTAGCTTTGGGCCGATACCTGAGACATGAGCCATGAGCAGACGGAAAAGGTCGCGCTCTTCGGAGGAGGAAAAACCGTAGAGGATCTGAGCATCCTCGCGCACATGGTGATGGGTCAGCACCCGAACTCTGGCTCCCGTGGACGAGAGTTTGCTGTAACTCGATAAGGGGATGAGAATCTGATAGCCGACTCCACCAGCATTGACGACGATTTGGTTCGGAAGCACATCTTCCAGTATCCCTTCAACAAAAGTGATCATAATACCCATTTTTCTACCCATCTTAGCCGTTAAAGACCAGAGCTTGTCGTTCCCACGTGGGATTCCAGTCTTGCTGGTGTGTGTACTAGTTTTCCTGGGAGCATCTCATAGGCTTCATGGAAGTGACAAAAAGGAGACTCCGGCACTGCTCTTGGGAGGTTACTTTGAGCGTCCGCCGATTCACCGGTTTCTTCCCGGCTCAAAAAGAACCCTCCTCTTTCCCGCCAGCGTCAGCAGATACAGTGAAGTGACGCCCCTGGAGTCAGATGCCGGGAGGTCACAGGAATCTTGGGATCTCTTCCTGAAGGAATCCCGGGAGGAGACTTCCCTTCTGATGGCAACCCTGAACCCGCTGATGGTGCGCGACGCCCATCAGGTGATCCACGCGGCGGTGATGAGTTCGGACGATCCAAGACTTGCATCCTGCATCCTGAATCCCGGATTTCTCCGCCGCTTCAGCGCTATCTTCGGGCCGGAGTTGATTGTGGCCATTCCATCCCGCAATAAAATCTATGTTTTTCCCAAGCTGGCAAACCGTCTTCCAGAGATGATCCAGGCGATTCACGACGACTATCTGATCTCACCTCAACCTGTCTCCACGGAACTCTTTGAACTTTCTAAAAAAGGAATGAGGGCCATCGGCACCGTCGATCCCTACGATCAGTGAGCCTAAATCAGACCGCTTCCGCCAGCAACGCCTGCTCGGGCGTCAGTTCATCGTCGCCGCGGCGGGCCCTCTCGACGCGCTCCAGATAATAATCCAGCACCCTGTCCGGAATGCCTGGAATCCGCGCCGAGGCGAAGACCTTGATTGCCTCTTGCCACTTGCGCTCACGGAAAAGAATAACCCCCTTCCAGAACTGGTCGCGACTGCGCTCCCTCTCAGGCGAGAGAGAGTTCTTCGGGGCAAGGAACTCATAGAGTTCGACGCGGCGGCGGCTGCCGGCACGCTGGAGAAGATCAATGGGGCGGCCCTCCACAGTTTCAGAAGCCATCTCATAGGATAACGGACCGCTCAGAATACGGCATCCATACTGAGCGCAGGCCGCGGAGAGATGACGTGTAAAATCCACTACAGGACCCGAAACGCTGTAACGCCCCAACCTGGCACCCCCGTAGGCGGCAGCAATCATGGGCCCCGAGTTCACCCCCATGCGAAAATCCAGGCGCTGCTGCCAGCGGTTGTCGCATTCACGATTGAGTTCCTCGAGCCGCGATACCAGATCGATTGCCGCACGGGCAGCCTTTGCCGCATGGTTGAGAACTCCCGAGGGCGGCAGCGGGACTCCGAAGATGACCCGGATACTCTCACCTGAGCACTCGTCAAGGTAACCGCCGATATCGACCAGAAAGTCGGAGGCCGTCCGTAAGTAGAGATTCATCAAGGCGACATAATCCGCCGGCTTCAGCACCTCCATGAGTTCGACATGGTTATGGACAGAGCAGACAAGCACCGAGGCTTCATGCATCTCGCCGGGAAAATCGACGGACAATTCCCCTTCGACAAGTTGCCCGAAGATCTCGGGCCTTAGTCGCTGACCAAAAAGACGCCGCAGTATGGGCTCCCTCGAGCCCGCCTCAGTTCTCCGAAAAAGAGTAATCGCAATCACTGAAAGAAGGAGGGCCGTGATACCCGGCACAGGATTCAGATACGAGTTGTAAAGTAAGGCTACCAGCGAACCTCCCAGCAGGAGTAGTAAAGCCGCAAGCGCTAGCAGCATCATTTCTCTTCGGCTGGATCCGAGGCCAATCCAGAGGGAGGAGGGAACAAGGAGCAACGCCAAAGTTAGTGGAAGCCATGGCACACCAGAATGCAGGGAAGCGGCATGAATCAGATTTTGCCACACAGTCCCCACACCGGAAAATGCACCGACAAGATGAAGCAGGACAACGATCGTTGCAGTGGCAAACAGGAGGATCAGGAATGATTTCAGCAGCCTCATATCAATCGTGTCAGCCTTGGTGTTGTGACGGAGACGGATGATTGCGCACGGGTAGGTACATTTTCAGTAAGAACATGGGTAATCAAGGGAAACGCTTCAGCGTTTACGAATATTACCCGCGAGAAGATTTCTCATCAACTCCCCAAGCCCCCCCACTTTTCGTTCTCGCGCACCGAAGGCGGCGAGCATTTCCTTACGTGCTTGGGAATAAGAGGCGAAGCGTTTTCCGGGATTGGGGTCGGTCATTTTGGCCAGGAGATTTCTCGTAGCCGGGGAAGCATCCATTCCGGAAAAGGAAACTGGTTTTGACTTAAGATCCAGCAACTCCGGTATCGAGAGACCTTCCGTTTGATAAGGGGGAGCGGAAGTCAGCGCATGGTAGAGACAGCATCCAAGCCCATAGAGATCGGAGCGAAAATCACCAGAAAATCCCTCGATCATCTCGGGAGCCACATAATCAGGGGTGGCGAGAAGGTAGGACTGGGCGATCGGCTTTGCAGCGATGCTACGGGCAAGACCGAAATCCCCTAACTTGGCGCTTCCATCATCGGTAAAGAGGATATTGGCGGGTTTGAGATCACGGTGAACAATGCCTCGGGCTTCAGCCGCCGCAAGAGCGTCAAGAATCTGCACCCCGAGCCTGAGGACACTTCCCTCATCGAGCCGACTTATCCCGGAGTCAGCCGAACCGATTTGTTCATGGAGAGAGCCTCCACCCATGAACTCCATCACCAGACGCGCCCCGGACTCGTCCTCTTCAAGGTTGAGAATTTTTACAACCCCGGGATGATCCACCAATCGGGCGCAAACCGCCTCATTACGCAGCATCACCAGATGTTCCTCGTAATCGGGAGCTGATCTTTCCAGCACTTTAAGTGCCACGTCACCAACCCCTTCATGCTCCGTCACACAACGCGCCCGGAAAACCCGACCGCTTCCACCCTGACCCGCGATTTCCAGAAGCTCATACGGGCCGATCCTTCTCCTGACCCTGACTTCGGAGCAGCATCGGGGACAGCGGACCATGGAGAAAGTGGGTTCCCCTGCAATATCCAGTTTCACCCCGCAGGAGGGACACGGTTCCACGGATTGGTCTGGGGTGGCCGACGACATCCATTGACCCTAATGAAGGAAACCCCCATCCTTCAAGCGACTCGGATCAGAAAACTCATACGTGACCCAGCCGCAACACCCATGACCGAACCCATTGTCCACGAAATCACTGTATCCGACGAGGATAGCAAGCAGAGGGTCGATATGGTCCTGGTCCGCCATCTAACTCATTTTTCGCGTTCCAAGATCCAGTCCCTTGTGAAATCGGGAAGAGTTACCCTACGTGGAGAACCAGTCAAAAACAATGAAGAGGTGAAGCCGGGCGATCTCTTTCGAATCGAGGAGGAGCCGCCGAAGCCACCAACAGGAGCCAGAGCCGAGGACATCCCCCTGGAAATCCTGCATGAGGATGAGGATTTACTTGTGGTCAACAAGCCGGCCGGCATGGTCGTGCATATAGGCGCTGGCCATGAGGATGGCACTCTCGTCAATGCCCTCCTGTATCACGGAGCCTCCCTCTCGGCGGGTTCCGAGGAGCATCGCCCAGGTATCGTCCATCGTCTGGACAAGGAAACCAGCGGCTGCATTGTCGTAGCCAAGAATGATCAGATCCATGCGGCGCTCTCCCAGGCGTTCGCCGACCGCCAGGTGAAGAAAACCTATCTTGCAATCATCCGGGGAAGGCCGCGCCACGCGAAGGGAACCATCGATCTGGCGATCGGCCGTCACCCGGTTCAGCGGCAGAAGATGACGCCCCGTCGGGCCCCCTCGGGACGGGATGCAGTAACCGACTACGAACTCCTTTCCACCCGTGACGGCTGGACGCTCATTGCTTGCATGCCTCACACAGGGCGAACCCACCAGATCCGCGTCCATCTTCAGAGTCTGGGACACCCGATCGCAGGAGATCCCCTCTACGGAAAACGAGACCGCTTCGAACGCCACCTCCTTCATGCATGGAAACTTGAGTTCCAGCATCCCCGCACCGGTGAACCACTCTGCTGTGAAGCTCCACTTCCCTCTGATTTTGATCTCGTTCCCCTACCGGCTTCAAAGTCATCATCTCGGGCATGAGTGCGACATCAGACGGTTTTCAGGAAGCCTTGGACGGAACCCTCCCCATTCTCCAGTCCATGACCAAGAATCTGCGCGTCAAACCCAAGGCCACCAGGACAAGCCTTGAAAATCTGAGAATCTCGCTCCCCGCCTCCTTTGAAAAACCCACGAAAACCGCCGAAAAAACGATCAAGCCATCACATCCTGTCACCCCGGTTGTTTCAGGCAAGGACGATGGACGCCTTGCCAAGCTGGAGATCCTGAAGAAAAGCATCCTAACCTGCACGCGCTGTCCCCACCTCGTGACCAGCCGCACCCAGGTGGTCTACGGTGTCGGCAATCCCTTCGCGGAGCTCCTCTTCGTCGGGGAGGCACCTGGTGAAGAAGAGGATCTCCGTGGCGAACCCTTCATCGGCAAGGCCGGTCAATTGCTTACCAAGATCATTGGGGCCATGGAGTATACCCGTGATGACATCTTCATCGCCAATATTCTGAAATGCCGACCCGATATGCCGGGAGGAGAGTCCGGCAATCGCAAACCGAAACCCGCAGAGATGTCCACATGCCTTCCGTGGCTGACACAACAGATTGAACTCATCAAACCCAAGGTCATCGTTGCCCTCGGCCTGACCGCCGTCGAAGGCTTGCTGGGAGAGCCCTGCACGATGCGTGATGTCCGCGGCAAATGGCTCGACTATCATGGAGTGCCGCTCATGCCGACCTACCACCCCGCCTATCTCTTGAGAAATCAGACTCTCGCTGAGAAGAGGAAAGTCTGGGAGGACATGCTGCTCGTCCTTGAAAAGCTTGGTCGCGCTATCAGTACGAAGCAGCAGGGCTACTTTCTGGAAAAAGCCTAGTTTATTTCGGCTCATTTCCTCGGTGAAGGCATCTCCAGCACATCTCCACTCGTGCGGCCCCTTGCCAGAGAGAATCCTTCGGACGGCCTTTCATTGGCTCGTCATCACGGGTTGCAGGATCCTCTACTCTTTGACCTGCAAGGTGAAGGTCGTCGAACTGGCTCCGGTTCCCCGCCGAGGCTCTCTCATCATGGCCTCCAATCACATCAGCCACTTTGATCCCGCCATCCTGAGTGGGTTTTTCCCGCGTCGTCTCGACTGGCTGGCAATGAGGGAGCTCTTCCACTCCCTGTGGACAAAGCGGGCATTCACATGGTTGAACTGTATTCCCGTTGATCGCAGCGGGGCTGACCGCACGGCGCTCCGCCAAGCCTTCCATCGACTCGCCGACGAGCGGGTGATCGGGATCTTTCCAGAGGGAGGAATCCGTGCCGGGGAGTGGTCGATTTTGAATGGTGCCGCCATGAAGCCGGGCCTTGCCATGCTCAGTATCCACTCCGGATCACCAGTCGTCCCCTGCGCCCTGATTGGGAGCGACCTCCTCTATAAACCGGACAACTGGCTCGGTCGAACCACCATTTACCTGATCATAGGTAATGCCGTTGAACCGCCAAAAGAGGAGGCCCGGCAACCGGGAGTCAGAGAGCGTTTTGCGGCAGATCTCTCGAAGGCTTTCATTTCGCTCAAGGAGGAGGCCATAGCCCGTTTTAACCTTACCGAAGAGGATCTTCCCCAGACCCCGCAGGCTAGAAAGGGAATCCATCCATGAGATCCCTGATCAATCGCACCGCCCATGCAGCTATGGATGCCATCATGTGTGCTATGATGAATACCGCGCAATGGCGACTGCGCCATCATGCAGTCACCCGCGAACGGTTGGAGGAATATCTGCTCGAATGCCAAGAACATGATCATAAGAGCTACTACGCAATACCAGATGAAAATCGGACATTACCCCCCCCTGACTGGAGACGTCACGGCCACCGCCTCTCATGGAAGACGCCGCGACCAGGAAAACACCCTGAGAATAATACTGCCTGTGCTCACCTCTTTGAAACGGCAAACTCAAAGACATCGCATCGATCACCCACAATCATCCTCTTGCATGCGCTCATGTCGGCCAATGATTATGGCTACCGGCGGATCGCCGTCCGCTTCAATAAACAGGGTTGGAATGTCCTGTTTCCTCATTTACCCTACCATTACAGCAGGACACCGCGGGGTTATGCCAATGGCGCCCTGACCATCACTGCCGACCTGATCAGAAACGCGGAGACCCTGAGACAATCGGTCATTGAGCTACGTCAACTGATGGCCTGGTTACGTCAGCAGGGATCGCGCAGGATCGCCCTGCTCGCGACAAGTTATGGCGCTTGGGTTGCTTCGCTCGCTTTGTCACTCGAGAAAACCGATTTCAGTGTCCTTTTGCAGCCAGTGGCTGATGTAAAGCATGCCACTTTCGAGAGCCCAGCCAGCTGCATAATGTCCGTTTATTTGAAGCGAAATGGTATCCATCCAGAAGCCCTCGACCGACACTCTCACCTAAGCTCACCGGCACGGCTTATTCCGCTCACTCCTCCCGATCGCATCACGATTATTGGAGGTAAGTATGACCGACTTTCTTCTCCAGAGTCCCTTAAAAACCTTTGCGACTCTTGGGGAGGAGCCAGATACCGGCAGGTCAATCAAGGGCATTTCGGCTATGATGCCATGAAGAGTGCTCTCCAAGAATCAGAGCAATACATGAAACATCCTGTAATGTCCGAATCGCATTAATAAAACCACAGCAGCCAACTCTTCTTGTAACCATTTGCCCAAAACAAGAGCCTCTTGACACCATGAGCCCTCTGAGCAAAATCCGTAGCTCTGAAGCCTGCAATTGCGATCGCTCTAAACTTTTCACATTGACGGAAAATTCCTCTCCCTTTGTCTAAAGCACTTGTTTTGCACCCATCGGAACTGCCCACACCATGTCACTTGCCCTCGGCAGCCCACTCTGGAGTTTCTGTTACCTGTTCATCCTGATCGGACTCACCGGCTATGGCCTTCACCGCTGCTGCATCATCTATCTCTTTCTGAAACATCGGAAGAGCTCCTCGCAGCCCCACTCACGCTTCACAGAACTTCCGCGCGTCACCGTTCAGCTACCCCTCTACAACGAGGCCTCTGTGGCTCCACGACTCCTCAGAGCCGTGGGCGCGCTGGATTATTCTGCCGACAATCTCGATATCCAGGTGCTCGACGACTCCATGGATGAGACTTCGCAACTCGTGGCTAAAGAGGTGAGCCTCCTCAGGGATGCCGGCATCACCATCACCCATATCCAGCGGGTTAACCGCGAAGGCTACAAGGCGGGAGCCTTGGCACATGGGATGGAGCTGGGCACGGCCGACCTCATCTTTATTCTGGACGCCGACTTCGTTCCTCCATCCGACACACTGCGCAAGACCGTCGATTATTTTACCGATCCGGGCCTAGCCCTAGTGCAAATGCGCTGGGGTCATCTGAACCGCAAGCAGTCGCTGCTGACGCGTCTCCAAACAATGTTCCTAGACGGCCACTTACTGCTTGAGCAGACCGCCCGCTGCAACTCGGGCCGATTCTTCAACTTCAACTTCAACTTCAACTTCAACTTCAACTTCAACTTCAACTTCAACTTCAACTTCAACTTCAACTTCAACTTCAACTTCAACTTCAACTTCAACTTCAACGGCACCGCCGGCATCTGGC
>Ga0114958_10000925_pt1 | contig 24117 bp, 19 predicted proteins | sample C_130208_EF_Meta_FD_89577 | JGI IMG/M metagenome (GOLD analysis project Ga0114958, IMG submission 89577) | Freshwater microbial communities from Lake Croche, Canada to study carbon cycling - C_130208_EF_MetaG | ecosystem: Environmental > Aquatic > Freshwater > Lake | place: Lake Croche, Canada... | reverse complement strand
TGGTCAATAGATCCGGCTTTAGGTAGGAAAACAAGCTGTTTCAAAGCACCTGCGCTATCGCCTTGCCCACATCCTTGGTCTTGGCCGTTCCACCAATATCCGGCGTTTTGGGCGCGCCACTTTTCGGGTCCAGCACTTTTTCAATCGCGGCCAGCACCGCGTCATGCGCGTCTTTGTGGCCTAAAAATTCCAGCATCAGCGCGCCCGACCAAATTTGGCCGATGGGGTTGGCAATTCCTTTGCCCGCAATGTCGGGGGCAGACCCGTGCACCGGCTCGAACAGCGACGGGAACAGCCGGTCGGGGTTGAGGTTGGCGCTGGGCGCAATGCCAATCGTGCCGGTACACGCGGGCCCGAGGTCACTCAGTATGTCGCCGAACAAATTGCTGGCCACCACCACGTCGAAAAAGTCGGGGCGCTGCACAAAATGCGCGGTCAGGATGTCGATGTGGAATTTATCCAAGCGTATGTCGGGGTAGGCTTTGGCCATCTCGGCCACTCGTTCGTCCCAATAAGGCATGGTGATGGCGATGCCGTTCGACTTGGTCGCGCTGGTCAAATGTTTTTTCGGGCGAGTTTGGGCCAGCTCGAACGCAAACTTCAACACGCGGTCCACACCAATGCGCGTCATCACGCTTTCTTGCATGACGATTTCACGCGCTGTCCCTTGAAACATGCGCCCGCCGATGCTGGAGTATTCGCCCTCGGTGTTTTCGCGCACGATGTACATGTCGATCTCACCGGGTAACCGTGGCGTTCCGTCTCGTCGCACTACCGGCGCGATGATGCCGGGCATGAGCCTGGCCGGGCGCAGGTTGATGTACTGGTCGAACTCACGCCTGAACATCAACAATGAGCCCCACAACGAAACATGGTCAGGGATTTTGTCGGGCATACCGACTGCGCCAAAGAAGATGGCATCGTGTCCGCCGATGCGGTCTTTCCAATCGTCAGGCAGCATCTTGCCGTGCTTTTCATAATATGCCCAGCTGGAAAAATCGAAATGGTCAAACTGTAAGTCGATGCCAAATTTTCTTGCTGCAGCATCCATGACCAGCAAGCCTTCGGGCATGACTTCGGTGCCTATGCCGTCTCCGGCGATAACGGCAATGCGGTGTTTGCGGACCATGATTGTTCCTTCTTCCATTGCAAAGCCCGATTGAAACGTGAACCAGGCACTTCAGAATTTCGCATCTTCCCAGAAATTTGCACGTTGGTACGATCCTTTGCATTCATTGTTTCAACGCCATTCTGAAATGCATGGCCTGCATGACATGTGTGACTTCTATTTCCTGCGATTGCGCCAAATCGGCAATGGTTTGCGCCACACGCAGCACCCGATGCACCGCACGCGCCGACCAAGCTTGTCTGGCCGCATACTGTTGCAGCACGCGCTCGGCCGCCGTATCTATGGTCAAGTCTTGTAACTGCGCCGCAGACAGGCGGTGGTTGCTGACACCTCTTGTTTGGATGGCGCGGTCATGTGCCTGCTGGCACCGCTGTTGCACCACCGCACTGCTTTCTCCCTCACAGGCTTGCATCAACAACTCTGCGGGTATGGCAGGTACATGGACACACATATCCATGCGATCCAGTAATGGGCCGCTCAGTTTGCTTTGGTAGCGAGTCACGTGTTCCGGCGCACAGCGGCATGCCGGTTGAACAGAGCCCAAATAACCGCAGGGGCATGGGTTCATCGCAGCGATCAATTGGAACCGCGCTGGAAACTCTGCCTGGTGCCTGGCACGCGACAAACTGATGTGCCCGTTTTCCAACGGCTCTCTTAAAGCCTCCAAGGCCAGCCTTGAAAATTCGGGCAATTCATCTAAAAACAGCAGCCCGTGATGGGCCAGCGATATTTCGCCCGGTCTAGGCGGCGCGCCTCCTCCCACCAGCGCAGCCATGGTGGCACTGTGGTGCGGATGTCGGTACGCCGGCTTGGCCCAGCGACTGGGATGAAATTGCCCTGCCAAGCTGAGCATGGCTGCAGATTCAAGGGCTTGCGCTTGGCTGAGTAACGGCAACAAACCGGCCATGCGTTGCGCCAACATGGATTTGCCACTGCCAGGTGGACCGATCATCAATAAGCTGTGACCACCGGCTGCGGCTATTTCCAGCGCTCGCTTGGGTCCTGCTTGACCACGAACATCCTGTAATTGAGGTCCTGTCTGCGCCTGCGATTGCGTGGTCTGCCAACCTGGTTGCAATCTGACCCATCCGTCGTCTGGCGGGGCCAGTTCCTTGGTTTGTGAAGGCAATGCAAACGCCTGCACCACATTTTTCAAATGCAGTGCACGAAACACCTTGGCATCCGGCAGTAATGCTGCTTCCTCGGCACTGTGCGCAGGCAGCACCCAAGCCAAAGCGGGCATCTGCTGTTGCATGCCCAGTGCCATGGCCAAGGCCCCGCGCACTGGGCGTAATTCACCCGACAAGGACAATTCACCCGCAAATATATGTTGCTGTACCGCTTTGGCGTCCAGTTGTTCGCTGGCGACCAAGATGCCGATAGCAATAGCTAAATCAAACCGCCCAGATTCCTTGGGCAAGTCTGCCGGTGCTAAATTGACGATGATGCGTTTGTTGGTGGGGAATTCCAAGCCACTGTTGATAATGGCTGAACGTACCCGCTCACGGGCTTCGCGCACCTCTGTATCAGCCAAGCCCACCAAGGCAAATTGGGGCAGTCCATTGGCCAAATGCACCTCTACCGTGACAGTCGGGGCTTTGATGCCCAATACAGTGCAACTGTGTACCTGTGCATAGGCCATCTGATTTCCTTCCATTCCTTATTTTTCACCAAAAGCGTGCGCGTGCTCTTGGCTTTTCGCACCAAAACAGTGTTTGCTATCGGTTTCGCTCGGTGGCAAGCCCCTATTTAGGGCGAACCGCTCTTGAATTCTGCTTGGCACAGAGACTGCTAAGGGTTACGTGCACTGCGTTTTTTTGGGCTTCCTGCTTTCAAACTGCGCAGACCCTTGACTCTAGGAGAACCTATGAAATTGATCACGGCCATCATCAAACCCTTTAAGCTCGACGAGGTACGCGAAGCCTTGTCTGCCATCGGGGTACAAGGCATTACCGTTACTGAAGTCAAAGGCTTCGGTCGACAAAAAGGACACACCGAGCTTTATCGGGGTGCGGAATATGTGGTGGACTTTTTACCCAAGGTCAAGATTGAAGCAGCCGTGGCTGCCGGTCTGGTCGATCAAGTGATTGAAGCCATTGAACACTCGGCGCGCACCGGCAAGATCGGCGACGGCAAGATTTTTGTGACCAGCCTGGAACAGGTTGTGCGCATCCGCACCGGTGAGACCGGCACTGCGGCCATTTGATTCACGAACAAGGACACATACCATGAAAAAATTCTTAGCCACTCTGGCCTTAGGCTTGGGTCTGGTTTTCGCCTCAGGCGCTACCATGGCCGAAGATGCGCCCGCCCAACCAGCGGCGGCGGCGGCCCCAGCGGCAGCGCCTGCCGCTGAGGCTGCGCCAGCCCCTGTGCCCAACAAAGGCGACACCGCTTGGATGACGGTGGCGACTGTGTTGGTGATTCTGATGACCATCCCTGGTCTGGCATTGTTTTACGGCGGCTTGGTTCGTTCGAAAAACATGTTGTCCGTGCTGATGCAAGTGTTTGTCGTCTCCGCACTGATTTATGTGTTGTGGACTTTGTACGGCTATACGCTGGCGTTCTCGGCGTCAAACCCGTTCTTCGGTTCGCTGGACAAGCTGTTCCTCAAAGGCATCACACCCGACTCGGTCGCTGCGACCTTCAGCAAAGGTGTGGTCATTCCTGAACTGACCTTCGTGGCTTTCCAAGCAACTTTCGCTGCCATCACCTGCGCGTTGATCGTGGGATCGTTCGCAGAGCGTATGAAATTCTCCGCCGTGCTGTTATTTTGTGCGTTGTGGTTCACCTTCAGCTATTTACCGGTCGCTCACATGGTCTGGTATTGGGACGGTCCTGACGCCATCACAGACGCCGCATCGCTCGACAAAGTCACTGCCGCTGCCGGTTGGTTATGGGCCAAAGGCGCACTCGACTTCGCCGGCGGAACCGTGGTTCACATCAATGCAGCTGTCGCTGGCTTGATCGGTGCTTACATGGTGGGTAAACGCATCGGCTATGGCAAAGAATCCATGGCACCGCACAGCCTGACATTGACCATGGTAGGTGCTGCGCTGTTGTGGGTGGGTTGGTTTGGTTTCAACGCTGGCTCCAACTTGGAAGCCAACGGTGTCGCCGCACTGGCCTTCATGAACACATTGGTAGCAACTGCCATGGCCACGTTGGCATGGATGGCAGGTGAAGCACTGAGCAAAGGCAAAGCCTCAATGTTGGGCGCAGCTTCTGGCGCGGTCGCCGGACTGGTTGCCATCACACCTGCTTGCGGGTTTGTGGGTCCCATGGGCGCCATCGTCATTGGTCTGGTTGCCGGCTTCCTGTGTTTATGGGGTGTCAATGGCTTAAAACGCATGCTGGGTGCTGACGACACACTCGACGTGTTCGGTGTACATGGTGTGGGCGGTATCGTCGGTGCGTTGTTAACCGGTGTGTTTGCTGCACCATCACTCGGCGGCACAGGCATCTATGACTATGTGGCCAACGCTGCCAGCCCAGATTACTCCATTGGTGGTCAGGTCTGGATCCAGTTACAAGCCGTTATCACCACCATCATCTGGTCTGGCGTGGTGTCTTTGATTGCTTACAAATTGGTTGACTTGGTGCTGGGTCTGCGCGTCAGCGAAGAAGAAGAACGCGAAGGTTTGGACATTAGCAGTCACGGCGAAACCGCTTATCACAGATAACTGCATTTAGAGCATAACTAACGCTACTGACAACCACCCGGTGAAAGCCGGGTGGTTTTTTTTCCCGACTTATGGTGAAGTCAGCGTGTTCCAGCAAGGCAGCCTACGCATGGGCGCTATCGTCAGCTTCAGCAAGTTCACGCGGCACGATGCGACCCAATACACCAGCCATGGCAACGCGGGCATTTTCCGTGTCGTAGTGGGTTTGCAAATTGACCCAACTTTGCGCATCGGTGCCAAAGAACACGCTCAGGCGCAAGGCCGTGTCCACGGTGATGCCGCGCAATCCTTTGACAATTTCATTGATGCGCCGGGGAGGCACGTCAATGGCTTTGGCAAGCGCGTACTGGCTGATCCCCATGGGTTTGAGCCAGTCTTCCAGCAAGATCGTGCCGGGGTGTATCAAGGGAACTTCGCGAGGCATATCTTCGCTCCTTCAGTGGTAATCAACAATCTCAACGCGGTCGGCGTGACCGCCTTCCAGCCACACAAAACACAGACGCCACTGGCTATTGATGCGTATGCTGTGCTGGCCACGGCGGTTACCTTTCAAAGCTTCCAACATATTGCCTGGCGGCACGCGCAAGAATTCCAACGCAGTCGCGGCATTCAACTGTTATAACTTGCGCAGCGCCACAGCTTCAAAGTTAACAAACCGAGCAATGCGCTTACCCGCGAACAAAGCCGCTGTGTCGCTGCATTGAAAACTTTAAATCATGGAGAATAATAACGACGCTCGTTATTAAAGTCAAGCCATGCCATTTGTTATTTACGCTTTCCATGGCATGCAAAGACAGGACCAGCAACTCGCCGATCCAAGTTACAAATTCGGTGCGAGCAACCTCAGCAAATCTTTGTCAGACACGCCTTGCCGTTGTGACAAGTCGTGCACTTGATCGTCACCAATACGGCCCACGTTGAAGTACTTGGCCTCGGGGTGGGCCAAGTAAAAACCGCTGACGCTGGCGGCTGGCGTCATGGCCAGGCTTTCGGTAAGAGTCATGCCAATATCTTGGCATTGCAGCAAATCGAACATCTGCTTTTTCACACTGTGGTCGGGGCAGGCGGGGTATCCGGGCGCGGGACGTATGCCTTGGTATTTTTCTTTGATCAACTCTTCATTGCTCAGGTGCTCATCTGATGCATAGCCCCACAGGTCACGCCTGACACGAGCGTGCATACATTCGGCAAACGCTTCGGCCAAACGATCGGCCAACGCTTTGAGCATGATGGCGCTGTAATCGTCATGGTCGTCCATGAAGTATTTCTCTTTGGCATCAACGCCCACGCCAGAAGTTACCGCAAACAAGCCCACGTAGTCCTTGTAACCGGTGGGGTTGCCGTTTGCATCTGTGAACGGTGCGACGAAGTCTGACAAACAACGGTTCGGGTTTTGCACGCCACCGTGTATCGGTTTTTCGGTTTGCTGACGCAGTCCATGCCAAGCAAGTACACGCTGCGTTCGTGTCTCATCGCTCCACAACACAATATCGTCCCCGACACTGTTGGCTGGATACAAACCGACCACGCCGTGCGCATTCAACCAGCGCCCCTCCACTAAGCGTTTCAACATGCGCTTGCCGTCGCTGAACACGCGTTGCGCTTCAGTGCCGACCACTTCATCTTTCAATATCGCAGGAAACGGCCCAGCCAAATCCCAGGTCTGGAAAAACGGGCCCCAGTCAATATAGCTTTCCAGTTCTGCCAAATCAAAGTTTTTGAACACCCGTTTGCCAATGAAGCGCGGGCTGGCTATGGTGTAAGACGCCCAGTCCATCCAAGGTGCATTGGACCGTGCTTTAGCCAAGGGCAGCAGCGGGGTTTGTTTTTTGTTCGCGTGCTGCTCGCGCACCTTGGCATAGTCGATGTTCAGCTCTTCAATGTATTGCGCCGCCTGCTCGCTGAGCAATCCTTGTGCTACACCGACGCTGCGCGATGCGTCGGGCACATACACCACCGGCCCTTCGTAATGCGGCGCAATTTTCACCGCCGTATGCACGCGGCTACACGTAGCGCCACCGATCAACAAAGGAATCTTTCGCATGCGGAAATGGTCGTCCTTTTGCATCTCACTGGCGACATATTGCATCTCTTCCAAGCTAGGCGTGATGAGGCCAGACAAGCCAATGATGTCAGCGCCCTCTACCTTGGCCCTGGCCAAAATTTCATGACAAGGCACCATCACGCCCATATTAACCACGTCAAAATTGTTGCACTGAAGCACCACAGTGACAATGTTTTTACCAATGTCATGCACATCGCCTTTGACCGTGGCAATCACAATCTTGCCCTTGGTTTTCACTTCTTGTCCAGCCGCTTCCTGCTGGCGTTTTTCTTCTTCAATATAGGGAATCAAATGCGCAACGGCTTGCTTCATCACGCGCGCGCTTTTCACCACTTGAGGTAAAAACATCTTGCCTTGACCAAACAAATCACCGACGATGTTCATGCCATCCATCAACGGGCCTTCGATCACATGCAAAGGCCGACCACCCTGTGCCAGTGTGTCGCGGTAAGCCTCTTCGGTGTCCTCGGTGATGAAATCAGTGATGCCATGAACCAAGGCATGGCTTAGGCGTTGCGCTACTGTTATCGGCACTTCGGCGCTACCGCGCCAAGCCAGTTTGGTGCTGTCGTCGCGGGCAGCACCTTTGGCGTTGTCTGCAATCTCTATCAATCGCTCGCCTGGGCTCAAATGTTCTTGACCTTCTTTGTAGTGCGGCGTGCGATTTAAAACCACGTCTTCCACACGCTCGCGCAACACCGGCTCCAAGTCGTCGTACACACCGACCATGCCTGCATTCACAATGCCCATGTCCATGCCCGCTTGAATCGCGTGGTACAAAAACACGGTATGTATGGCTTCGCGCACCGGGTCATTGCCGCGAAAACTGAATGAGACATTTGACACACCGCCGCTCACCTTTGCGCCAGGCAGGTGGTGTTTGATCCAGCGCGTGGCCTCGATGAAATCCACTGCATAGTTGTCGTGTTCCTCGATACCGGTAGCAATCGCGAAAATATTCGGATCAAAGATGATGTCTTCCGGCGCAAATCCGACTTCATCCACCAATATGCGGTAAGCGCGTTCACAAATTTCAATTTTTCGTGCGTATGTATCGGCCTGGCCTTGCTCATCGAATGCCATCACGACCGTCGCCGCACCATAACGCTTGATCAACTTGGCCTGGCGTTTGAATTCATCCACGCCTTCTTTCATGCTGATGGAGTTCACAATGCCTTTGCCTTGAATGCAACGCAAACCGGCTTCGATCACCGACCACTTGGAGCTGTCGATCATGATGGGCACGCGTGCAATATCCGGCTCGGACGCAATCAAATTCAAGAACCTCACCATGGCTGATTGGCTGTCAAGCATGGCCTCGTCCATGTTGATGTCAATAATTTGTGCGCCGTTCTCTACTTGCTGGCGAGCGACAGCCAATGCTTGTTCATACTCCCCGTTCAAAATCATGCGAGCAAAGGCTTTGGAGCCGGTGACGTTGGTGCGCTCGCCGATGTTGACAAACGTAGCTTGGGGCTGCGCAATCAGAAGTTCTTGGAGCGCCTCATCGCCGCTTTCTTGGCCTGGCTGGCTGGAAGAAATCAAAACAGGCTCTAAGCCTGACAACTTCATGGGCGCAACGGTACGGGCAACGGTATTCATGGACTCACCTGGTGGATGCGAAACAGGTGAGCGTCGTTGCGAAAAATGGTCCCAAGCCTGGCTTCGAGGGAAGCTGCAACGCTCCTTGAGATATGCCCTATTCTAGGGTCTGCGCCGCCAGCCCTTGCCGCCACAGTTTTACACTAGCTATCCATGAACCATTTCATTCGACCCGAGCTACGGCCTTCATGGCTGGTGCTGCAACGCTTGTCAGAAACCAAGCCAGCGCATTTGCGCGAGTTGCTCAACGATACACAACGTCATCAACGCTTGCAGTTCAATGCGGCCGGACTGCGCCTGGACGCATCCTACCAATGCGTGAATGCCGAGGTGATGCAAGCATTGATGGGTCTGGCCGAAGATTCTGGTGTGCTGCCACAAGCGCATGCCATGTTCAGTGGTGAAAAAATCAATGTCACCGAAGACCGTGCAGTTTTGCATGTGGCGCTACGAGGCAGCACACAACAGGATCCGCCATGGGGCAAAGACATTTCAGCAGGCGTCGCGGCTGAGCTTGAGCGGTATTGCCGTTTTGCCGAACAACTTCGCGCGGGTGAGTGCCTAGGCTTTCAAGGCGAAGCCATCACCGATGTGGTGAATCTGGGCATTGGCGGTTCAGACTTGGGCCCGCGCATGGCCACAGAAGCACTGACACACTGGGACAGCACGGCGACGCACCCTGTGCGATTGCATTTCGTCTCCAATGTTGACGCTTGGAGTCTGGCAAACACATTGTCAGATTTACTTCCTGAACGCACCTTGTTTGTGGTCCAAAGCAAGTCATTCAGCACGCCAGAAACCATGTTGCTGTTGGATTCTGCATTACGCTGGCTGAAAGACGGCGGTTGTCCTGACAGTGAACGACACCATCATCTGGCTGCCGTCACATCCAAACCCACACTGGCAATAGCCAAAGGTATTTCTGCCAGCCAGTGCTTTGGTTTGTGGGATTGGGTGGGCGGCCGTTATTCGCTGTGGTCCGCCATCGGGCTGCCTTTGGTTGTGGCCATCGGCCGAGATGCTTATCTGCAAATGCTTGCCGGCGCGCATGCCATGGATACGCATTTTCTGCACTCGCCAGCTGCGCACAACATGCCCTTGGTGATGGCGTTGCTTGGTATTTGGAACCGCAACTTTTTAGGCCTGCCGACCCATCACATTGCGCCCTACCACTCTGCACTGGGCAAATTGGTGGCTTTTTTACAGCAACAAGACATGGAATCCAATGGCAAACGCGTGCATATGGATGGCAGTGAATGCACGGTTGCAACCGCGCCGGTTTTGTGGGGCGGGTTGGGCAATGACGGTCAACATGCCTACTTTCAGTTGATTCACCAAGGCAGCCAAAGGGTGCCGGTGGACTTCATCGGCGTTAGACAGCCTCACACCGATTTGCCTCACGCCCATGCACACCAACACATGGTGTTGCTCAATATGCAAGCCCAGGCGCTTGCTCTTGCTGTCGGTCGCACCGATGCGCAGACGCATCAGTTATTGCTGAGCGAAGGCATGAGCGAAGCACATGCCGCCAGCCTTGTGCCGCACCGCAGTTTCGCGGGCAACAGCCCAAGCAGCACCTTGTGGATGGAGCGTTTGACGCCTTTTAACCTTGGCTCACTCATTGCGCTGTATGAACACAAAGTATTTTGTCAAGCCGCCATCTGGGGCATTAATGCTTTCGATCAGTGGGGCGTAGAACTGGGCAAAACCATGGCTTTGGCCATCGAGCAAACCGATACCAGCCGTTGAGCTTTTGACCATGCCTGTAGGCTATTGCTTTTTAAAGTAGGTTTTCAGTTTATTTGTCTTATTCAACGGCGCTTTGTGCATCACGCATTTCATTTGGCCAAAGCAAATTGCTTGTAACTCCCGCCAGCGTGAACACCGCGCGGCTGCAAAGGCATCACTGACTGTGCAATGGCGCTGATGTGTTCAGGGGTGGTGCCGCAACAGCCGCCCACGATATTGACCAAGCCCTCTGCCGCGAACTCATGCAGTAAGCGGCTGGTGACTTCTGGCGTTTCATCGAATCCTGTGTCGCTCATGGGATTGGGCAGACCCGCATTCGGATAGCAACTGATGAAAGTCTCGCCCGCCACCTTGGCCAATTCTTGGATATACGGCCGCATCAAAGCCGCACCCAAGGCGCAATTAAGCCCAATGGCCAAGGGCTTGGCGTGCCGCACACTGTGCCAAAAAGCGGTCACGGTCTGACCGCTCAATATACGCCCAGAAGCATCGGTGACAGTGCCGCTGATGATCAACGGCAGCCGCTCACCGCTGGCCTCAAAAAACTCATCAATGGCAAACAACGCCGCTTTGGCATTCAAGGTATCAAAAATGGTTTCTAGCAATAAAACATCTACACCGCCTTCGACCAGCGCCTGTACCTGCTCGAGGTAAGCCACCCTTAATTCCTCGAAATGGATGTTGCGCGCGCCAGGGTCATTCACATCCGGACTGATACTGGCGGTTTTAGGGGTCGGCCCCAGTGCGCCAACCGCAAACCTGGGTTTTTCAGGTGTAGAGAACTTGTCGCAAGCGGCGCGAGCGATCTGTGCCGAGGCCTTGTTCATTTCTATGGCCAGTTCGGCCATGTCGTAATCGGCTTGGGCGATGGTGGTAGCGCCGAAGGTGTTTGTTTCAATCAAGTCTGCGCCGGCAGCCAGGTAGCCTTCATGGATATCTCGAATGATGTCTGGTCGGGTCAGGCTGAGTAATTCATTATTGCCTTTAACGTCGCGCGGAAAGTCCTTGAAACGGTCATATTGACTGCCCGCGCCACTGTGACCCTGGCCTCGGTATTGGGCTTCGTTAAGTTTGAACCGCTGAATCATGGTGCCCATGGCGCCATCAAGAATGGCGATACGCTGCTGCAAAATAGCGGGCAAGGCAGCCCCACGGGTGTAATGGACTTGGTCGGTGGTGGTCATCTGATCGTTGGCCTTCAAAACTGAGAGTTTGCGCAAAGCTACGGTGGTTATTTGCAAGCTTAAACCGGTATTTTCACTGACAGTTTAAGGTCAGGTCCATTGTTTTAGAATACAAAGCTGTAATGAACCCAAGGTATCACCATGTCAGAACATAACCCTGCTGAAAACTCCACAGATGTCGTGGAGTCGATTGTCCCTTTGATGCCCATCGTTTTGCCTATAGGCGGCGCTTTACTTATTTTCATGTTGGCTTTCATTGCTGTCTTCATGGCTTGATTGTTTTCAACTATTCGAAAATACATTTCATTTTTTTAAAACGCCTGTGGGCGTTTTTTTACATACAGGTACTTTGGGGACCTCCGAGCTAAATCCCTTGCAAAAACATTCCTAAAATACCATCCCCGTTCTCAATCAAAGGATTGAGGTCAGCACCTCGAAGCGGGATGCTGGCCTTAATTTTTTGAATGAGGAGTGTCAGATGAATTCACCCGCTTATGTCAAGCACACACGGCTCAAAGCCTGGGTCGACGACATGGTTGCCTTGTGCAAACCAGAACACGTCTATTGGTGCGACGGCAGCCAAGAAGAGTACCAGCGCTTATGCCAGCAATTGGTTGATGCAGGCACCTTCCAAAAACTCAATCCGGCCAAACGTCCGAATTCTTTTCTGGCCTGCTCTGACCCTAGCGACGTGGCTAGGGTAGAAGACCGCACTTACATTTGTTCCGAGAAAAAGGATGAAGCGGGTCCCACCAACAATTGGATGGCACCGGACGAGATGCGCCGCACCCTGAAGCCCTTGTTTGACGGCTGCATGAAAGGACGCACCATGTACGTGGTCCCGTTCAGCATGGGTCCGCTGGGTTCTCCCATCGCACACATTGGCATTGAACTGTCCGACAGTGCTTATGTCGCGGTTAACCAACGCATCATGACTCGCATGGGTCGGGCTGTGTTTGACATTTTGGGCGAAGACGGTGATTTCGTCCCGTGTGTACACACGGTAGGCGCACCTTTGAGCGCCGGACAAAAAGACGTTCCTTGGCCTTGCAACAGCACCAAATACATCGTGCATTACCCACAAACCCGCGAAATCTGGTCATATGGCTCGGGTTATGGCGGTAATGCACTGCTTGGGAAAAAATGTTTTGCGCTGCGCATCGCCTCCAACATGGGTCGCGACCAGGGATGGCTGGCAGAACACATGCTGATTCTGGGTTTGACCAGCCCACAAGGCAAAAAATACCATGTCGCCGCTGCTTTTCCTAGCGCTTGCGGAAAAACCAATTTCTCCATGCTGGTTCCTCCCGCTGGTTTTGACGGCTGGAAGGTCACAACCATTGGCGACGATATCGCCTGGATCAAGCCGAGTCCCCACGGCGAACTCCGCGCCATCAATCCCGAAGCTGGCTATTTCGGCGTTGCACCTGGTACCAATTTCCACACCAACCCCAATTGCATGGCCAGCCTCGACAAAAACGTGATTTTCACCAATGTGGCTTTGACCGATGACGGCGACGTATGGTGGGAAGGCATGGAAAAAGACAGCGGCCATTTGCCCGATCACTTGATTGACTGGCAAGGCAGAGATTGGACGCCAGCGATTGCCAAGGAAACCGGTGCCAAGGCAGCGCACCCAAACGCACGTTTTACTGTGGCTGCCACCAATAACCCTGCCTTGGACAATGCTTGGGACGACGCCAACGGCGTCAAGCTTGATGCGTTTATCTTCGGCGGGCGTCGCTCGACCACCGTCCCCTTGGTCACGCAAGCGCGTAATTGGACCGAAGGTGTTTACATGGCGGCGACCATGGGCTCAGAAACCACGGCAGCAGCAGCCGGTCAGCAAGGTGTGGTTCGACGCGATCCTTTTGCCATGCTGCCGTTCATGGGCTACAACATGAGCGATTATTTTCAACATTGGCTCAACATGGGCGAGCAGCTGACCTCCCAAGGTGCGCAATTGCCTGCCATTTTTTGCGTGAACTGGTTTCGCAAAGGCGACGACGGAAAGTTTGTCTGGCCGGGTTATGGCGAAAACATGCGTGTTCTCAAATGGATGATCGATCGCATTGAAGGCGCGGCCAAGGGACGGGAAAATGTATTTGGCATCAGCCCGGTTTACGAAGAAATCAATTGGACAGGGTTAGCGTTTAGCGCAGCCCAATTCCAAGCCGTCACACATATCGACAAAGCTGCATGGCAGGAGGAATTGAAATTGCATGAGGTGTTATTCACGCAATTGGCTTATCACTTGCCTAATGCGTTGACCGAAACCAAAAACGCCTTGTCTCTGCGCTTAGAAGCTTGATCACAAGCCTTGTTTCTAAACGGTTGAGCCTGTTTTTGTTTATACGATTCAACTGAAAATATTCACATGCGTATGTCGGATGTAAGTGCTGAGCAGCAACAATGGGAAAACCACTTCTCGCCGCAACGTACGCTGCGTTGTTTCAGCCATAGACCACACAGCCTTCACAGCTTGCTTGAACACGCTGTGCTTTCCCAGCCGGATCGCACCGCATTGGTCTGTGGCAACACGCGTCTGAGTTACCGCGAGTTGAACCTGCAAGTCGGACAACTGGCCGCGGGTTGGCATACCTTGGGGGTGCGAACGGGTGATCGCATTGCTTTGCTTCTGAGCAACCGCATCGAATTTGTACTGTGTTTGATGGCTGCCGCCCGCCTGGGTGCTGTCACAGTCCCCCTCAGTATTCGGGAACAAACACCTGGACTCCATTACATGTTGTCCCATTGCGCAGCAGTCATGCTGGTACACGACGCTGCATTGTCCTCTGTGGTGCCTGCCAAAGAAACATTGCCCGACATGCGGTGGCAAGTCAGTGTCGAAAACTATCCACAAAGTATCGACCTCTACAGCCTGATGCCAAGCACACCTTTGTCCAAGGTTGCCGCCGTGAGCGAAGAAGACACGGCTGTCATTTTGTACACCTCTGGTACCACGGGAAAACCAAAGGGCGCCATGTTGAGTCACTTGGGGATAGTGCATTCATGTATCCACTACCAATTGGGTATGGGCTTGGATGCAGACGCTGTCGCGATTGCCGCCGTACCGCTGAGCCATGTCACTGGGCTCGTTGCCTTGGTCACAACTTTATTGCATGTGGCTGGCACGTTGGTGATATTGCCTACATTCAAAGCTGCGCATTTTTTAAAGGTGGCACAACAGGAAAAAATGACGCATACCATCATGGTGCCTGCCATGTACAACCTGTGTCTGTTACAGCCTGAATTTGAGCAAATGGATCTCCACCATTGGCGCGTGGGCGCTTATGGTGGCGCTCCTATGCCAGTTGCCAGCATTGAAGCCTTGGCCCGTACGCTGCCCCATCTGTTACTGATGAATTGCTACGGCGCAACAGAAACCACATCGCCCGCCACCATGATGCCAGCTGGCATGACTGCGAGTCACCATGACACCGTCGGTCAACCCGTGGTCTGTGCCGAGATACAGGTGGTGAACGACGAAGGTCACCCTGTACCCGTTGGTGACCAAGGCGAGATCTGGATCAAAGGGCCTATGGTGGTTGCCGGTTACTGGAATAACCCGCAAGCCACGGCCAATGAGTTTGTCAATGGCTACTGGAAATCAGGTGATATCGGCAGTTTGGATGCACAAGGCTATGTACGTATTCTGGACCGCAAAAAGGATATGCTGAACCGAGGCGGTTACAAAATATATGGCATTGAGGTTGAAAATACCTTGTATCAGCATCCCGCCGTGGCTGAATGTGCCATTGTCGGGAAACCATGCCCTGTATTGGGTGAACGTGTTCATGCGTTTGTGAGTTTGCGCCACGCAGCCAGCGCAGATGAATTGATACTTTTTTGCAGCACCCGTTTGTCTGCGGAAAAAGTACCTGAAAGTTTCACCTTCAGCAACGAACCCTTGCCACGCAATGCCAACGGTAAATTAATGAAACGCCAGATGCGAGAGACATTGTTGACTTCATTGATTGGTTAAGCACAGGTTATTGAGGCGCGTCTGATTCATCATTCTTATTTTTCAGACCAAGCTTTTCACGCTGTGTTTATGCCAGCCAGTGTTTGTGCTAGAAGCACATATTGCTGTACCGGCACTTCTTCGGCGCGACGTTGCACATCAAATTCCCCCGCATAGCCACGCTCGTTCAACCATTTTCCTAAGGTATGTCTGAGCAATTTACGCCGCTGACTGAAAGCAACCTGTACCATCTCGCTCAGCAATTGCTCATTGACGGAGGTTACCTTTGCGTGCGGACACATGCGTACCACCGCACTGTCAACCCTTGGCGGCGGATCAAACGCTTGGGGTTTGACCAGCAACACCATCTCCATGTCATAGCGCCATTGCAGCATCACGCTCAATCGGCCGTAATGCGCGGTTGAAGGTGCTGCCACCATGCGCTCTACCACCTCTTTTTGCAACATAAAGTGCTGGTCTTTGACCACAGCTACATGCGATAACAAATGAAAAAGAATGGGGGTGGAAATGTTGTAGGGGAGGTTACCAACGACGCGCAACCGCTGATGGTTAAGGCTGGCTGACAATTCAGTGAAGTCCACCTTCAGCACATCTGACTCAATGACTGTGAGTTGTGAATGCGTACGCAATCGCTTGGCCAAATCACGGTCTAATTCAATCACATGCATATGACCCAAACGTTCAACCAGCGGTTGCGTCATGGCAGCCAGTCCCGGACCAATTTCCACCATGCAGTCGCCAGGCGCAGGCGAAATCGTTTGGACAATCTGATCTATGACTGCGTGGTCGGTCAAAAAATGTTGACCAAAGCGTTTACGTGGCTGATGTTGCGCCATCAGTCTGGCAGGTATTTATTGTGGCGGGTCACGGTATTCCACGTAAGCACGACCGCGCATTTCACGTTCCCAATTTTTCATGGTTTCATCGAACTTGCGTTCACGCAAAATATTGCGTGCCAAGTCTTGTTTATCACGTATGGACAACGGCGCTTCTCGGCGCTCTAACACTTCGATCAAATGCACACCAAACCGTGAGACCAGCGGATCACTGATTTCGCCCGGGTTCAAACTGTCCATGACTTTTTCAAACTCGGGCACCATGGTGCCAGGATTGGCCCAGCCCAAATCTCCGCCTTGAGTCGCACTTCCATCTTGAGAATACAGTTTGGCCAATTCTGCAAAACTGGCTTTGCCGTTTTCGATTTGTTTTCTGTAGCCTGCCAACTGTGCGCGTGCCGCATCTTGGCTCAGCTGATTACCGGGGCGCAACAAAATATGTCTGGCATGGGTTTGCGTCAGGGTTGAAGGTAATTCATTGGCTGATTTACGCTCTAATAATTTCAAAATGTGAAACCCTGCGCCGGACCGAATCGGGCCAGCCAAACCACCTACGGCCAAGGGAATGACCGCTTCCACAAACAAAGTCGGGTATCTGTCTGGGCTGCGCAATCCAAGCTGGCCGCCATTGACGCGATCTGGCGCTTGTGAAAACTCGGCGGCTAATTTTCCAAAATCAGCACCTGATTTGGCTTGTCGCAATAACTCGTTGGCTTTGTTGAATCCCTGTGTGACTTCATTGGCATCGGCCTTGTCTGGCAAGGCAATCAAGATATGTGCAATATGAATATCTGACTTGCTGGTGTCCTCGGCCTTGCTGCTTTCCAGTAAGAACGCCTCAACCTCTTGGTCTTGGATTTTGATGCGGCTCGTTACCTCTCTCTCACGTACCCGTTGCAACATCAATTGACGTTTGATCTGGTTACGGTACCGCTCCCATCCAATGCCTTGAGACATCAGACGATTTTTCATTTCTTCAACCGTAATTTGGTTGCGCTGTGCCGTGTTGTTTATAGCCAGTTGCAATTCTTCTGGAGAAATTTGAATATTGATTTGTCTTGCAATTTGTAACTGCGCAGATTCATTGATCAGATTTTCCAGTGCTTCGCGCAATAAATTTTCACGCCCGATCTTATTGGCGGCCGGGTCCACCATAGATGCCAAATTATTCACCTCTAAATTGGTGATGGGCTCGTTATCCACGACAGCGACAATATAGTCTAATGATTTGAGTACGTCGTCCAATGGCTCAATGGTGATCAAGCCTGAGGGCCTGCGCAAATTCAAACGCTCAGAAGAACCATTGGGAGAAACCGGTTTAACCAATTGTGCGTTCGCGCACAACACGGTTGCTGACAAACAAACAAGACAAAATACTCGCATAGTAAAACGAAAAGCTGGACACATAGGGTCAATCATATTGAGCAAATGGGCTGGGTGAAAACCTGAAAGATTCACGCAGATTCTGATAACGGGAAATATTTTCTTTGGCTGAGTTCATGCTGCCAACCCCAAGGCGGGAAAAGTCATTGAATTCCAATTGGAACATCAAACTGGTCGTGGCCGTTGACAATGTCAGTTGTGTGCGTTGCAATGCAAATCGGCTGACCCAGCATCCTGCATCGTATTCCACGCCGAACATAGATTCAACCAGCCTTTGTTCCAATAAGCTGAAGTTCAATTTGCCTATGCTGTAGAGTTTGCCTGCGCCCAATCCTTGACCTTGCTGTTTGTCTACGCCGTAATCGCGCCACAAGTCATTGATTGGCCACTGCCAGCTTACATCAACCACTTCGGATGACTCGCGTTGGTAACGGTAGGACGCATTGACCACACGGTAGCCACTGGGGTTGTATCGCACCCCAAAAGATTTTCTTTCTGTGCGATTGTCTTCATTGTTGTAATCCAATAAGCTATCGAGTGTGATGCGAGGCGTCAAATACATGCTGGCACCAGCCAATATGTCACTGTTTCCGCTCTTTGATGCAGATGTAGTTGGCGTCAATTGCACGTTCTGGTCACTGAACCTGTAGCGCTGTGCCAGTCCAAATCTGGCGCCTTCAGCACCCGTTTTCGGGTTAATGAATCTGGAGGTCGCGCCCAAGGTCAATGTATGAGAATCAGAAAACCGGTCTTGTCCTGAAAATGTGTTTTCGGTAAATACAGAAGCAAAATTGAAGTCGTTTGCGCCTGTATCAAAATTCGGTAAATCACTTTGGTAACGGTAAGGTGTTTTGACATAAAAACCCCGTGGTTCTAAGGTTTGTACCCAATTCAATCCCATCAAGGAAATGGGCCTCTCCAAAGTGGCGCCTGTGTCCAGGCTGAACGATGGAACCACCACTGCGTTTGTATCCGTACCTACAGACTTATTGAAAGTCCCGTAATACGTTTCGTCGTACTGGTATTGGCGCGCGTTCAGCAAGACCTTGGGTGTGATGTATCCGTAAGGTGTGATGAAAGGCCTGCTGAGTTGGTTGTTCACCACCATGCGCACACCATTGGGCTGGTAGCAATAAGCACTGCTTGAATAAAATGAACAGTAAAAATTGCGGTCAACAGTGAAGTGGGTCAATTCACTGTTGACGGTCCAATCAAACCCGCCCATGTCTGGGCGCAAATAATTGACATTGATTTGTGGCAATTTATCGTAGGAAGGCGCAATTGCCGTACTGGCGTCAGTGCCTTGTAAAGTCTGTATTTTGGTCACGCTGAAACTGGTTGACCATCTGCCGTAAGCCCAGCCAACACTGGCTGAGTTCGTCAGTGCGCGTTGAACCAGTGGATCGGTTGGGACGGTTGTGAAGTCTTTCCAGTAGTTGCTGTCGCTGACGCGATTGATATTCAGCGTCAAGCCTATGGGCTGGGTGGCATTGGGTAGGCCCATGTGCTGGTAACTCACGCCCCACCTTGAAGTATGTCGCAACTCGTCTGTGGGCATCACGTCAAGGCGAGCTACTCCCCTGAAAGGGGGTTGCGGTTCTTTTCTTTCCAAATACCTGAACTCATTGCTGAACAGCACACCTCGCTGCGTCATCGGTGTGGTGGTGATGGTCATATCTCGGTTGGGCGCAATATTCCAATAATAGGGAAGACTCATCTCTACGCCACCCAGGTTATTGATATAAAAGGTGGGAGGTAAAAAACCGGAATGTCTTTCACTGTTGAGCGGGAAACTGAAATAAGGGGCAGCCAATATAGGCACGCCGTAAAACATCAATTGACCGTTGGTGGCGATACCTTCATTTTCATCTTGGTCAAAACTGATCCGATCGGCTTTCATGAACCAGTCCGGTAACCAGTCTGGTCCAGGTTTACGTTTGCAAGTACTGAAAGTGGCTTGGGTGGCATAGGCTTTTTTGTCATTCAAGAATTGCATACGTTCAGCTTTTCCCACACCATTGCCTCGTAAAAAGAAAAAGGTCGGGTCTAACATATAGCCATCCATTGCATCAAGTTGCATTTCCAACTCACTGCCTGTAAAACGGTTGCCGGCACGGTTGATATAGACATTGCCCGTCGCCTTTACCAAGTCGCTGGGTTGGTAATAATCTATCCGTTCAGCTCTGATCAATGTGTTTCCACGGCGAATTTCAACCTCCCCTTGCATCTGAATGTCAATATCGCTGCGTCCGCCTATTCTTTGCGCATGGATATAGCTTGGAAATTTTTGCTGCGCAGTGACGTTATTGTTTTTATTTAAATCACTGCTCTGCTTAAGTACGAGTGGCTTTGTCGGTTCAAGGCGGCCGTCTGCATCATGGGAAGGTTCGGTAGATTGATCCAGACTTTGTAAAGCGTCTGTGGTTGTCAACCATGGTGTTTGCGCTTGCGCCAAGCTTGCTACAACGCTTAATAAGCAAACGCTGAGTGAACACCTCAACAAAGAAAAAGACAGGCACATGGGGGCTTCGGGCGCAGTCAAAGCGCTGTTTGTAGAATTTAGATTATCCATGAGCACAACCCCACCCGATTTCAGCGCTGTTTTATCTGTTTCCGCTGCTGTCCACGCCTTAGGCTGGGACCAGCTTGAGCGTGAGCTTGCATTTTGTCGTTGGTTACAAACCAATGCATTGCAGCATGATTTTTACCCTGAAAGTGTGCAAACAGCCAGCGCCGATGCGAGTTTCAGGCGATACTTTCGCGTCATAGGTAAAAACCGCTCTTTGATAGTGATGGACGCGCCGCCCGACAAAGAAAACAGCCAGCCCTTTGTCACTATTGCCGCTTTATTTGCGTCTGCAGGTTTAAAGGTTCCTCAGATCTTTGATTGGGATCAAGCACATGGATTCATGCTGCTAGCAGATTTAGGCACTCAAACCATGATGCAAGTGGTGTCCTCTTGCGATTCAGACACCCGGTCATCTTTATTTAACCAAGCCACTGACTCCTTGGTATTGCTCCAATCTTCTTCCACGCCGGGTTTATTGCCGCCCTACAACCATGCTTTGCTGCGGCGAGAGCTAGACTTGTTTCCCGAATGGTATGTTTCTCAGTACAAGCAATATGCGCTATCCAACGAACAACTCAACAAGCTTCACTTGGTATTTGAGCAGCTGATTGCATTCAACTTGGCGTCCCCCATGGTGTTTGTTCATCGCGACTTCATGCCGCGTAATCTGATGGTGGCCGACCACGGCGATGACTTGCGCTTAGGTGTTCTTGATTTTCAGGACGCCGTATACGGGCCCGTGACTTACGACATTGCCAGCTTAATGCGTGATGCCTTTATCAGCTGGGAAGAAGATTTTTGTTTGGACACGACTGTTCGGTACTGGGAAAAAGCCCGCAAAGCAGGCTACTTAAACCATGAGGATTGGCACAGTGACTTTGGCGCTTTTTATAAAGCTGTTGAATGGATGGGCCTGCAACGCCACCTCAAAGTCGCTGGTATTTTTGCCCGTTTGAGTTTGCGCGATGGAAAAGCTAAGTACTTGGCTGATACGCCACGTTTCATAGGGTATGTGCGTGCCACTTGCAGCAGATACCGTGAGCTCTTTCCATTGTCACGTCTGTTGGATCAGATAGAGGGCCAAAGTTCTGCCGTTGGCTTTGCTTTTGGCCGGGTTTAGCAGCGGTGGTTAGAGTATTTTTCAACTCGCCTTTAAAGTCTGAGCAGGTTTACCGACTTTGCGATGATGCGGCGCGTCATGTGCAAGTGTTGCGCATGCAACCAGGTATGTTGCTAGATGTGTTCAATGGCCTAGGCGGGTCTTACCGCGCGATCATTGAATACATGGGTAAACACAGCGTGACTGTTAAGGTTTTATCCTTTAATTCGACAGACTATCCCCCTGCTTGTCAAAGCCATTTGGTGATTGGCATGCCTGCCAATGAACGCATGGATTGGTTGATTGAAAAGGCCACCGAGTTGGGTGTGACGCGCATCACGCCCTTAATGACTCAGCGTACGGTGTTGAAATTGCATGGTGAGCGCGGCATCAAAAGGCAGCAACACTGGATGGGTATCGCTCAATCAGCCTGCGCTCAAAGCGGTCGAAACCAATTGCCGCTGATTGATATTCCGGTCTCTTGGTCTGATTGGCTGACTTCCCCGCCATCGAATCCTGGTCTTCGCATGGTTTTATCGCTTTCAAGCGGGTTACCTTCTTGGCGTGATGTGTGGCTCACACCGCCTAGCCATTTGACATTGCTCAGCGGTCCAGAAGGGGGATTGACGCCTGAAGAAGAAGCTCAAGCTTTGTCTATGGGTTTCAAGGCCGTCTCACTCGGCCCTATGACTTTGCGGGCCGAGACTGCTGCCATCGTTGTTTTAGCCCAATTACTTTGAGCTACTTTTTTTAAACCTGATTTAAAACTCTTACATTGCACTTTCACTGTATCGTTTATCCAACCATTGAATCATTTTTTGAAATACCAAATGCTTTTCTGGATCATTGAAAATCTCGTGGTACATGACATTGAAACATTGGCTTTGAACGTAATGTGTGGAAGCATTTTTTATAAACGCTGTACTTCCTTGCGGATTGACCAATTTGTCTTGTCCCGCGTAAAGTAATAAAGCTGGCATTTTCCACTCGGATGCTTGCGCTACGGCTAGCAGCCCCTGCTGAATAATCCAAGAAGCCAAGCCAGCAGAAATTTGTTTGTGAACCAGTTTATCTTCCTTGTAATCTCGTACCACCTAGGCATCTCGGGCTAACCAATTCAGTTTCAATCCATTATCAACACGCAAATGGGGAAACCATTTGGGTAAAGTTGCCAATAATATTTTTTGTATGGGGTTGGTGAATGCAGCCAGCGCAGGTGAGCTCATGATGATGGCATCGACTCCCGGTATGTTGTCTGCGACGGCTCTTTGAACCACCAAACCACCCATGCTGTGACCCAATAAAACCAGTGGCGAGGAAGCATTTTCTTGCTTATGCATCATCACGACGCGCTTTAAGTCATCGACCAGTTGTCCAGATGCCGCCATGTCGCCGCGAACACCTGTGGATAAGCCATGGCCTACATGGTCATACCCTGAAACGGCATAACCTGCTTGATTCAGCGCTAATGCTACATGGGTGTATCGCCCCATGTGTTCACCTAAGCCATGAACCATGATCACATGTGCTTTGGGCGTATTTACCGGCTTGGGCCACTCATAAAAAGCAATGGTGTTTTCACCTAACGTTATTTTTTTATGTCAGGTTTAAAAATATAAGGTGCAGTCATCGTGTTCTTTTGTTCCCATGTTTATCTGCCGTCAGTTGAAAGACAGCGGTTGTTGCCCTGAGATTAGGTATCCATCGCACAATGTTTTCTTCATTCAAACCAAAAGAGGCTTTTACATGTAATTTCTTTTTTCGGGTGAGTGCTTGAAAGTCGGCAAAAGTACCCACGCGGATATTTGGTGTGTCATACCATTCGAAAGGCATTTTTCGAGTCACAGGCATGCGTCCTGCCAGCACACTCCACCTGTTAAACCAATGCGCAAAATTGGGAAATGTAATGATGCCCATTTTTCCCACTCTCAGCGTTTCCATCAACATGGTTTCCGCATTTCTTAAGTTTTGCAACGTATCAATTTGCAGCACTACATCAAAACTTTGGTCTGCAAAGATGCTGAGTCCTTGATCTAAATTGAGTTGTATGACGTTCACACCTCGTTTGACACAAGCGGCTATATTGTCATCATTGATCTCTACCCCGTATCCGGTACATCCACGGTTTGTTTGTAAATAGCTCAGTAAGCTGCCATCTCCACATCCTAAATCCAGCACTCTGCTGCCATAAGGAACCATGTCTGACAATGTTTGTATCACAGCTTTATTACTCATATGCACTCTCCCGCCGCTTTATTGATGCGTTCAAAGTACAAACGGACAATATTGAGATAGCGCGGATCATCTAATAAAAATGCGTCATGACCGTGTGGCGCATCAATTTCTGCATAACTGACATCGCGTTGATTGTTGATCAATGCTTGAACCATTTCTCGGCTTCTTGCAGGTGCAAAGCGCCAGTCGGTGGTGAAACTCACCATCAAGAATTTCGCCTTGGCCTGCGCCAGCGCCGCGCTCAAGTTGTGATCAAATTCTTTGGCGGGGTCAAAGTAATCTAGAGCGCGGGTGATGAGTAAATAAGAATTGGCATCGAAGTATTCGCTAAATTTTTCACCTTGGTACCGCAAATAACTCTCTATTTGAAATTCAATGTCCAACGTGCTGTATTTGAATGCTTCGCCACTTTGCAGTGTTCGTCCAAATTTTGTGTTCATCACATCGTCACTTAAATAGGTGATGTGCCCCAGCATGCGCGCAATACGTAATCCTCTTTTGGGAACCACTTTATGCTCATAAAAATGACCCTCATGGAAATCAGGGTCCGTGGTGATGGCACGTCGCGCCACTTCATTGAATGCAATATTTTCAGCAT
>Ga0114958_10000924_pt1 | contig 24156 bp, 14 predicted proteins | sample C_130208_EF_Meta_FD_89577 | JGI IMG/M metagenome (GOLD analysis project Ga0114958, IMG submission 89577) | Freshwater microbial communities from Lake Croche, Canada to study carbon cycling - C_130208_EF_MetaG | ecosystem: Environmental > Aquatic > Freshwater > Lake | place: Lake Croche, Canada... | reverse complement strand
TCCGAACCACTTAAATGGGGACTGGACAGAATTTTGTGTAAACTCGAAAAAAGATTTTTGATTGAAGAGTAACGATTTTTGATTTCAGATCTAAAAATCCAATGCACGAAACGAGGGAATTTACCAACACCAAATCTGAAATCTAAATTCTAAAATCAACAAAATCATATAATATTTCCAAATATTTGTTTTTCTATATGTTCCGAAAAAATATTTTTGATTGAAGAGTAACGATTTTTGATTTCAGATCTAAAAATCCAATACACGACACGAGGGTATTTACCAACACCAAATCAAAAATCAAAAATCGTTAATCAAAAAAATCAAAAAGTCCCGAAAAAGATTTTTGATTGAAGATCAACGATTTTTTGATTTCTGATTTAAAAATCCAATGCACGACACGAGGGAATTTACCAACACCAAATCTAAATTCTAAATTCTAAATTCTAAATTCTAAAATCTAAAATCTAAAATCAATCGCATTCATCAAGCATTTCTGCAACCATTCGACCTGATTTCATTGCGGCATTTATGGAGCCATTCAATAAATGATCTCCACAAATAAAAAGATTTCCATTAATTTTCATCTCTGAATCAGGGATTTCATTGCTCACTTTTTCTTGATTCGGCAAAGCATAGTTGATACGATACGTTTTCAATAGTTTCCAATCTTCCACTTGGTTTCCATACCATTTTTTTAGTTCGGTTTTCATGTTTTCGGCTAATGTGGCGTCGTCAATGGTTGGAATTCCATTATATGAAATTGAAATCAAAACCTTTCCTGTTGGTACATATTGATTAGAAACATTCGACATTACCGTCAAATTGTTTACCCATTTTTTGTCATTCGAAGCATTCAAAACCACAACTGCTTTTTTGGTTGGAGCTATTTCGGCCTCAAAATAAACATTCGTCACTTGATGAAAGTTTTGCTTTTCTTTCGAAATGTAAGCACTTGCAAGTCCGATGGCGTCGGTAGCAATGATTATTTTTTCTGCTTCTAAAGTGGATCCGTTTTCGCAAATGATTTGGTTATTTTCAATTGCTGTAACTTTTACGTTGTATTGGATCGAATGCTCAGGAAGCATAGCTACTAATTGTTTGGGTATTTCTTCCATGCCTAATTCTGGAATGGCCGCATCACCTTCGGAAAACATTTTCATTACAAAATCAAACATAGTACTGGATGTTTTTAAATCGTTTTCTAAGAAAATCCCTGAAAAGAAAGGTTTGTAAAAACGAGCTATCATTTTTTGACTGAAACCATAATTTTTAAGTTGAGCAATGGTTTCCACTTCTGCTTGTTCAAATAGGTTAGGAATAGAAATTTTAACTAGTTTTCTTTTTAAAAAGAAGGTGTTTATCTTATCTTTCAGCGAACCAACGGGTGCAAATAAGGTTGAAAATAAAGCCGTTGGACGTCTAAACGGATCTGCAATTTCGAACTGTCCTCCATCATAAAGCACCGTTGCGCCAGGTAGAAATCGTTTTAAATTTAATTTTTTGTAATCCAATAAAGCTTTTGTTTCTGGATATTCTGTCAATAAAACCTGAAAACCTTTATCGAGTCGGAAACCATCAATAACATCGGTTTTGATTCGTCCTCCGGCTCGATCACTAGCTTCGAGAATTTGTATTTTGAATCCTTTTTGATGTAAATAAACAGCTGCGGTTAAGCCTGCAATCCCAGCGCCGATAATTGTTATGTTTGGTTTCATTATTTGAAGTTTCTATACTTCCAAAGCATACTCTTTAATCAAAATAGCTGCTGGAATGTGGAGTTTTTCAGTAAGTAAACGAATTTGTTTGATACTTAAAGCTCTTTTACGTTTAAAAAGCTCGGTTACTCTTGGGCGACTATTCAAAATAATCCCTAAATCATTATCCGTAAGTCCGTTTTGTTCCATCATGAATTTAATGGCTTCGATTGGATCTGGCTCAGGAATAGGATAATGTATTTGTTCATATTTTTCTATAAGAGTGACTAGAATATCTAATTCATCTCCTTCATTTGTATTAAGCTTGGCATCAAAAAGAACATTGATTCTTTCTAAAGCTAGATCATAATCTTTCTCTGTTTTTATAGGATTTATTTCCATTTTATAATAAATTACAAATTTTTAATGTCTTTTAAGTTGTCATATTCGGGGTGAGTACCTACAAATAGTATGTAAACAATTTGTGTTACATAATTAATTTTTACAATTAATCGGTAATGATTACCGCAAATATTGAAGACCACTTTGTTGTTACCTACAAAATCTGCTGAGCCAAAAAATAATTTTACATCATTAGAATTGGTGAAGCTATTTTTGTCAATAACCTGATACCAAGACAATAATTGTTGTTTTGAACTTGGATATTTTTCCCAAAAATGCTGTAAAGTTCTTTTGGCAATTATTCTCATACGTTATTTTAAACCTCAAAGATAACTAAAAATTCCCTATTTGGGAAAAAATAAAAATATCTTTTAATTTCTTTGGTACATTCAATTAATAAATCCTGATTTTGCAACTTATTGGTTTAATACAGCTATTTTTATACAATTAACAAAAAGAGCCTGTTCAGTTGCTACAATTTACTACTTAAATAATGACAATCTAAAAACATTGCCAATGCCAATTCCACCTTTAGGAAAACAAACCGAAATAGCCAATCACATTTCAGCAATTCGACAACAAGTCCAAAACTTACAAGACAAATCAAAACTTGCCTTGCAACTAGCTAATGAAGAGATAGGACAATTGTTGTTGAATTAAATTAAAAAAAGTCCCGTTTTGAATTTCAAAACGGGACTTTTTATTTAATGTAAATAACTTATGCTAACATTGTCACTGGGTTTTCAATGTATTGTTTTAAAGTTTGCAAGAACTGCGCTCCGGTTGCCCCGTCGATAGTTCTGTGATCGCAAGCTAGAGATAACATCATGGTATTTCCTACTACTATTTGTCCATTTTTAACCACTGGTTTTTCTACAATCGCTCCTACGGATAGGATGGCAGAATTCGGCTGGTTAATGATAGAATTGAATTCCGTAATACCAAACATTCCAAGGTTAGAAATCGTAAAAGTACTTCCTTCCATTTCGGATGGTAATAATTTTTTGTTTTTCGCTCTTCCTGCTAAATCTCTTACGCTTGTTCCGATTTGAGACAAAGTCATTCCGTCTGTAAATGGTAATACAGGAACAACTAATCCATCTTCAACAGCAACAGCAACTCCAATATTCACGTGGTAGTTGATGGTAATTGCATCTGCTGACCATTGTGAATTTACTTTTGGGTGTTTTTTCAATGCTAATGCGGAGGCTTTAATTACCATATCATTAAATGATACTTTTGTGTCTGGAACACTATTGATAATGGCTCTTGATTTCATCGCTTCGTCCATGGTCACCTCGATTACTAAGTTGTAATGTGGTGCAGTAAATAAAGATTCTGCCAAACGTTTCGCAATGATTTTACGCATTTGCGAATTCTTGATTTCTTCAGTTACAACTTGTCCTGCAGGAACATAAGGTTTTGCAGCGACAACAGTTTCTGTTTTTGCAGGTGCATTACTTGAAGTTGCAGGTGCGGTTGTAGCTTGTGGAGTAAAGTTTTCAACATCACTTTTTGTGATACGTCCGTTTTCTCCAGAACCTTTTACTTGTGCTAATTGAATTCCTTTTTCATCAGCAATTTTCTTTGCTAATGGCGAAGCTAAAATACGTTGTCCGTCAGTTGATGCTTCTTGAACAACTGGTGCGGCGTTTGTAGCTGATGTAGATTTTACTTCTTCAGTTGTAGCTGCAGCTGGAGCAGTTCCTCCAGTTTTATAATTTTCGGCAATACCGCTAATATCGGTTCCTTCTGGTCCGATGATAGCTAATAAACTGTCAATTGGAGCCGATTGTCCCGCTTCAATTCCGATGTATAATAAAGTTCCTTCGTTGAAAGATTCGAATTCCATTGTTGCTTTATCGGTTTCGATTTCAGCAAGAATATCGCCTTCTGTAACTTTGTCGCCTACTTTTTTCAACCAAGTAGCTACCGTTCCTTCGGTCATCGTGTCGCTCAAACGAGGCATAGTAACCACGATAACACCAGCAGGGATTTCAGATTTTTGAGTACCGATTTCAGATTTCAGATTTTCTGAAACTGGAGCTTTAGCTAAATCTTCAACTTTCGTTGCTCCTCCTTCAGGGGTTGGTGGGTTTATCAATGCAGATACATCTTCGCCTTCATTTCCTATGATGGCTAATAATGAATCTACTGGAGCAGTTTCTCCAGCTTGAATGCCAATATATAAAAGGGTTCCTTCATTAAAGGATTCAAATTCCATTGTTGCTTTGTCAGTTTCAATTTCAGCAAGGATATCGCCTTCGCTAATTTTGTCTCCTACTTTTTTTAACCAAGCTGCTACCGTTCCTTCCGTCATAGTATCGCTCAAACGGGGCATATTAATAATTGTCGCCATAATTGATTTTATAATTTATGAGGTGTAAATGGATAGTTTTCTTGGTCGTAAACCACGTCGTATAATTGTTGAACTTCAGGGTAAGGAGATTCTTCAGAAAATTTAACACATTCTTCAACTAAATCTTTAACTCTTTGTTCGATAGCCGCAATTTCTTCTTGAGTTGCATATTTTTGATCTTTTATTACGTCTAAAACTTGAGTAATGGGATCAATTTTTTTGTATTCTTCTACTTCGTCTTTCGAACGGTATAATTGTGCATCCGACATAGAGTGCCCTCTATAACGGTATGTTTTCATTTCTAAAAATGTAGGTCCGTCTCCACGACGTGCTCTGTCAATTGCTTCGGTCATTGCTTCGGCCACTTTTACAGGATTCATTCCGTCAACAGGGCCACATGGCATTTCGTATCCTAAACCTAGTTTCCAAATATCAGTATGATTTGCAGTTCTTTCTACAGAAGTTCCCATAGCATATCCATTGTTTTCTACAATGAATACTACTGGAAGTTTCCATAACATGGCCATATTAAAAGCTTCGTGTAAGGAACCTTGTCTTGCTGCACCATCACCAAAATAGGTCATAGTTACACCACCAGTTTCAAAATATTTATCGGCAAAAGCCAATCCTGCACCTACAGGAATTTGTCCACCCACAATTCCATGTCCACCATAAAAGCGAAATTCTTTTGAAAATATGTGCATAGAACCACCCATTCCTTTAGAAGTTCCAGTCACTTTTCCCATAAGTTCTGCCATAACTCTTCTTGGATCTACACCCATTCCGATAGGTTGAACGTGATTTCTATAAGCAGTAATCATTTTGTCTTTTGTCAAGTCCATAGCATGCAAAGCACCTGCTAAAACGGCTTCTTGACCATTATATAAATGTAGAAAACCTCTAACTTTTTGTTGTATATAAAGTGCTGCTAGTTTGTCTTCAAACTTTCTCCAAAGTAGCATGTCTTCATACCATTTTAAATAAACCTCTTTTGTAACTTCTTTCATCTGAATTAATTCTTTTGCTAAAGTGTTGTTTGTAAATAATAATTTTTTACGCAAAATAGTTTCCTCACCCAAAATTGCAAGCTGCAAAAATATGAAATTCTGCGGAAGCATTAAAATTAAAAAGGTAATTTTTGTTTTTTTTACAAGAACTTCTTGTCAAACATAAATGGAAGTAGGTTTTTTAGAGAGTCCGATTTGTATATTGCTCCAATTTCTCCCATAAAATATATGGCTATTGGAGTTTCTTGTTTGATTTCATATTCGGCAATGGATTGTCGGCAAGAGCCACAAGGGGGAATTGGAGAAGTTGTTTGATTCGTGTCTGAAGCTGCGGTTATAGCCATTTTTACTATTTTAGCTTTTGGATAAATGGATCCCGCCTGAAAAATGGCAACCCGTTCCGCACAAAGTCCCGATGGAAAAGCTGCGTTTTCTTGGTTTGATCCCAAAACGATTTCTCCATTGTCTAATAATAGTGCTGCTCCAACTCTAAATTTCGAATAAGGGGCATAAGCGTTTTTTCTAACTTCTACAGCCAGCTTCATCAGGTTTTGAATTTCGTCAGGGAGTTCTTGAACCGAATCAAAAACGGAGATTTCTGTGGTTATGACTATTTTTTTCATTCTTTTTTATTAAAAAAAATCCAAATTTCAATAAGTTGAAATTTGGATTTAGATTTATAGTTTATTCTTTTTGTTTAAAACTCGTCATATTTGTCGCCAAAGTTGAAAGTAAGAGAAAAACGAAGGGTGTTTTCTAAAGGATTGGGTGTTTTTGATGCAGAAAACAGATAAGACACATCCACTTTGACTACATTATATTTGAATCCTGCACCAAGAGAAACAAATTGTCTTGCGCCTTTAATGGGGCTTTCATGGAAATAACCCAATCGCATAGCAAAGGAATCTTCATATAAATATTCGGCACCAGCGGAATAGGTGAATTCTTTTAATTCTTCGCTAAATCCTCCTGGAGCATCACTAAAGGATTGAAAAGCACCTGGAAGCCAACCTATGTTTCGGTAGTTATCTAAATTTTGTGTTCTTTCTTCTGGGGAAATTGTTCCATCACCATTCAAATCTGGGTTTTGAGGCGTTGGAACTAATAATTTAGCGAATTCTAAATTTACGCCTACTTTATTATAATCATCCAATATAAAGTCAAATCCTGTTCCTACTTTTAAATTAGCAGGCAAAAAATTGTTACTTAATTGACTGTTGTCATAACTGATTTTTGGACCTAAATTTTGAATATTGAATCCTGCTCTCCATCGTCCGTTAAAATCATTAAATGCAATTTCATCGGATTGAAAATATCCTGCAACATCAATAGCAAAAGTATTTGCGGGCGTTGCATCTCCTCCGTCTGGTGTTGCTACTTTTAAATTAGAACGAATGTATCTTGCTGCAACCGCCATGGAGAATTTTTCGCTTAATTTTAATGAATAAGACCCGTCAAAAGCAAATTCATTTGGAGAAACTGTTATTGGATTGACTTCTTCTGCTGTTTGGCGAAGTTCAATACTACCCAGTCCAAAAAACCGCAAACTAGATGCAAAAGCACTTCTTTCGTTTAATTTGTTGTAATAATTTAATTGCCCCAATGAAATATCGTTTACTAAACTTGTTAAATAGGGAGTGTAACTTATGGCAAAACCTTGTTTGTCTATTGCAAAAGCATATTTTGCAGGATTCCATTGTTGCGAAAAGGCATCCGAAGAAGTAGCCACTCCTTGATCTGCCATTCCTGCGGCTCTTGCATCTGCAGCGACTAATAAAAAAGGAACTCCTGTTGTAATAACATTGGTTGGTGTTTGCGCTTTTGAATTAGAAATGATAAAAAGACAAGCAATAAGTAATGATATTTTTTTCATTGTTTTTAAAATATTGATTAAGCAAATATAGTTTTTTATTAAAGGATTACAAGTTTTTCAAACTTTTCAGTTTTAGTATTTGTCACATTCGATTTGACGGTTAATTTATAGATATACACTCCTTTTCCAATTTTATTCTCAAAGTCATCTTTGCCGTCCCAAGTAATTTCTTTTGATAGAAACCCATCGGTATTTATCATTTGATTGTGTGTCCAAACTACTTTTCCGGTAACGGTATAAACCTGAATCTGAACTTCTAAGGGTTCGTAAGGACGATTATGTGTAAACCAAAATTCCGTATAATTAACAAATGGGTTGGGATAATTCAAAACATGTGTCAATGTTAATGTTTCATTACCAACAACAATAAACTGAATTTCGTCAGTTTTAAGGTTATTGTAAACATCCCAAGCTTTAAAACTAATCGTATGTAAACCAACTGTCAAATTACGAAAAGGAAATCGAAGCGTTCCCTTGGTGTAATCATTCAGTTTTGTTTGATAATAGTCATTTAGAATATAAGGATTACTTACATCTCCGTCCAAAACTGCAACGATATCATGTCCTATTCCGCTAGCTGTATTAATTCCATTTTCATCTTCAAGATTTGCCAGTAAGAACGGGGATTCATTTGTTATACCGCCAGAAACAAAAGTTTCGTCGTTCATATATAACTTCACAGTTGGAGAATTATTGTCCGCAACGGCATATTCATTTATGCCGCCTATTTTTATGGATAAATCAGCGCCTGCTTGGTTCTCAAAAGAGTCTGTTTTTTTAGCATAAAAACTAATTTTTCCATTTCCAATTGGAATCCGAATGTCTTTTGGAACTACAAAACTAAATTTGAATTTACCTTCTTTGACTTCCGCATTTCCTCTGAAAATGGTTTCGCCTAAAGTATAAAAAATCATTGGGTCTGTGCCAGTATTACCATCATTGTTGAAAGTTGTTCTTTTTATAGATTTATCGAATATGGTGGTAAATAGTTCTCCAGTATAAGTTCGTAATGGGGTGTCGTTTTCATTGGTTACTTCTCCCATGATTTCCATTTTAGCTAATGATTTGAAACTTGCAGACACATCGGCAAAGTCTGTTTTTCCATTTATAGAAGTGATTTTTATTTTTGGTTTTGGAATCGCAAGCATTATGGCAGGATCACCAATATAAGAAACTACATTATTAGCAGAATTTGGAATATTATTTTTAGATAATCGTAAGTTTTCAGCAATAGAATTATTCATATTTTCACCATCTTTGTATGAAAATAAATATTCAGCAAACTTATCATTAAGGCTTTCGGCACTAGATTGTCCTATTTCACGTGTTGTTGAAACCAGTGCTATAGCTCCTCCTTTAGGATTCCAATAGGTGTATTCGCCAGCTGTAGGTCTTGATGGATTATCAAAACGGGAAAAATCACAAGTGAAGGTTATAAATAAAGGGTATTTATATTGATTGCTTAAGTTTTGTCCATCTGATTTTTCCCAAAGACGTTCGCTTGCTAATCCATCCTCGCCCCCATGACCTAAATAATTAACAACCAATACTCCTTTTTCGAAAGCGCTGAATAAATCTGCCCGTGCCTTAGGGTATCTTAACCCTCCAGCTGATGCTTCTTGAACATAAGCATCCAAAAGTATTTTGTTTGCATTTAAAAATGGTTTTGCTGCGGTTATTGTTTTGGCTAGTGTATCTTGTTTAATTTGAAAGTTATAATCAGAATTGCTTTTTGTTTTTCCTTGTGTTGCTGGGTCATCTGCAATTACAACAAAGTTATTTCTCCAGGTACCAAAGGATTCGGCAAGATGATAATCTTTTACTTTATTTACCATTTCATCGGCCTGATTCGCATCATTATTTAGCATTCTACCTACGGCAATATCAATTCCGCCGTATAGATTTTTGTCATCGGCATCTTCCACTCGTCCATAGAAATCATCTGAAGCGAAAGATGATTCTCCTAATGTGTTGCTAGATAAAGCATGATAAATAGGTACTATATTGGTATTGTTTGCAATTCGGTTTTTATAATCATAAGAAGCATCACCAAAAAGATTGACGTATTTAACTCTTTTTTCAGCAGAAGAAGCGTTCCAATAAATATATTTAATAAAATTTCGAATGGCTGCAATATCTTGTTTTCCGGACGAAAACTCTTGATAAATAGATTCAAGCGTAATTACTTGTACAATCAATTTATTGTTAGGATTGTTACGGTGAAATTCGGCTAATTTTTCGGCTTGGGTTTTTAATAGAGTAGGAGTTATAATTACATAATCAATAGTGTTTTTGAAAAATTCTCCTTTTAAGTTCTGATTTTCAATCTTAGTTTTACTTGTTTTTAATGGGGTGTAATAGTCCGAAGGATCAATTGCAACGTATTTTCTAATTTCGCCCAAATTTGCTGTAAAAGAAATAGAAGTTGCTTTGTCTAGATTTTCTATTTTAGTGGCATTTTGTAAATCGGTTACGTCCCAAATTTCAGAGATTCCACTGGCATTCGAAACGGTGTATTTTACAATTCCCGTATCGGAAATGGACGGGTCATATTGAAATTGAAATTGTTTCCCGTAGCCTATAAGTTTTCTTTTGGCTGTTAAAAGAATTTTATCAAGATAAGCATTAGAACCAGGAACTCCATTATTATCATAAACTAATTTGATTTTAGTGTTTTCATTTCCAATAAAAGTGGTGTTTAAAGCGCCTTCATTAAAAATTATATTTGACCCCGTGCTTAGTGCCGAAAAAGTAATGTTTCCGATAGCTGAATCATTTGCTGTTGCTTTTAAAGTAGTAGTTGTGTAAGCAACCGAAGCTCCATTTATTGCTATTTTTACGGGTATTGTGGTGTCAATATTTGGAAAATTAAAACTATATTCTTGTTCCTGATTAATTTCAAAAGATTCTCCAAACCATTGCCTTCCTAAATGACCAATATTTACAAGGTCTTTTTCGTGATATTGATGATCGTCGAAAGTGTTCAAAACTATGCTGCTCATTCCTGGAGGTTGATTCATAGTTTGAATTCTTTTTCCATCATTTCCATTTGCAGTAACATAATAATAGGACTTGGAGTCGTATAAATTGGAATTGGTTTTGCTCTCTTCATTCCAAGTGTCCACGCCTTCGGCATAAAATAAAATATAATCTTCATTGTTAAAAACACCATTGCTTTCTCCGATAATTTCAATCGCATTTTCGGCTAAATCTTCGGGATAATCATCGCTGTTTAATAAAGGAAGCATTCTGCCGCCATTGCCATAAATTTTTATCTTTTTCGGGTCAACCGAACTTACATCAAATCCCAATTGTTTTAAAAAACCTTTAGAGATTTTATAAACACCCGATTTTTCAACATAAAATTGATACCAATCACCAGTTGCTAAAACAGAACTTGTTACAGAAGCTTTTTTCGAAGTGGGTTGCGCCATTCTTGATGCGTTCGTATTTATAGAATAGGAGAAAGATTTGACTTTTTTATATCCATCCGAATCTTTAATTATTGGTGAAACAACTAGAAATCCTTGTAAAATATCTCTTGATGAATTTATTTTTAAAGTTGCCGATATTTTTTTTGGAATGTTTTCAAGCGCTAAATCGCCAATTTGAGAATTTGTAATGGGTTCGTAAACTACATTTTTAATTTCGACACTTCCATTGTTTATATTTGAATCATTAAGGTAAAGAATATAGAATATTGAATTTTTAGCAGCGTCATAATCATAAGAACTTCCACTAAATTGGGGTATTCGTATTTTATGATCACCATAATTCATTTCTGTTTTTTCCATCCAATCAATAGTTATATCGCCTTTGATTTGCGAAAACGAAACAATTGGAATTAGAATAAAGCAGGCTAAAAGTATTTTTTTCATGTAGGTATTAAACGTTAGGGAGGTCATATTATTACGAAAAGTAAAAATATATCATTTAGTTTTATTGTAAATAATAAAAAGTATAAATTTGCGTTTCCAATGTATATTTAGTGAGCAACACGTGTTTCTAGATTAATTATATAAATGGAGTTGCAGTTTGATTGTTAATTATTACATTGCACCTTTGAAATTTTTACCACCCAGAGAGTATGAAAGTAAATAAAATTATAGCCTTACGATTGATGTTGTCAATGATGTTGATAATAGGATTTGCTAGTTGTAGCAAAAAATCTAGTTCAAAAAATTCATCAAGAGCTACAGGTTGGAACGTAGATAGTAGAAAAGCATCAGCTAATAAAGGACAAGAAGCTGGTCCTGGACTGGTTTTTGTCGAAGGAGGAACTTTTACTATGGGTAAAGTGGAAGATGATGTTATGCATGATTGGAATAATGCTCCAACACAACAACATGTTCAGTCCTTTTATATGGATGAAACGGAAGTTACAAACGCCATGTATTTGGAATATTTAGATTGGTTGAAAAAAGTATTTCCTCCAACTGAAGTGAATTACAAAAACATATACGAAGGGGCTTCACCAGATACTTTAGTTTGGAGAAATAGATTAGGGTATGATGAAGCGATGACTAATAATTACCTAAGACATCCTTCTTATGCAAATTATCCTGTGGTAGGTGTAAACTGGATTCAAGCAGTAGAATTTAGCAAATGGAGAACGGAACGTGTAAACGAATCTCTTTTAGAAAAAAACGGATATTTAAAAAAGAATGCTAAAACAAACGAAGTTAGTGCGGAAAGTAACTTTAATACGGAAATGTATCTAAACTCTCCAACATTGGCTTATGGCGGTAACAAAGACATTGTTTTAGCTGGAAAAAAAGGAGCAAGAAAAGCACCAAGTGCTGGTAAAGGGAAAACCGCTGCTGCACCAACAAATATTTATGCACAACGTTCATCAGGTATTCTTCTTCCGGAATACAGACTTCCTACCGAGGCAGAATGGGAATATGCTGCCGCTGCAGATGTTGGACAAAGAGAATATAATATCTATAAAGGACAAAAAAAATACCCTTGGTCAGGAAGTTATACACGTTCTGGGAAAAGACAATCTAAAGGGGATCAATTGGCCAATTTCAAACAAGGAAATGGAGATTATGGTGGAATTGCAGGATGGTCTGATGATGGTGCCGATATTACAAATGCTGTAAAAAGTTATCCAGCTAATGATTTTGGATTATACGACATGGCAGGAAATGTTGCCGAATGGGTTCTGGATGTTTACAGACCGATAGTTGATAATGAAGCGAACGATTTTAATTACTTTAGAGGAAATCAATATTCTAAAAATAAAATTGGCAAAGACGGTAAAGTTGAAATTGTAACTAAAGAAAATATTAAATACGATACTTTAAGCAATGGCAAAATTGTAGCTAGGAATTTCCCAGGTCAAATTGCTCAGGTTCCCGTTGATGATAAAGAAACTTATTTGAGAATCAATTTTGATAAAAGCGATAATGTTAATTATAGAGATGGAGATAAAGAATCGTCTAAATTTTTCAATTTTGATGAAGTAGCTTCTGAAAATAAAAAAGCTAAATCAGAAAGAGAAATGTATAATTCTCCTAAGCATAATGTTACTACAGATAGTTTAGGTAATATGGTTAGAAAATTTGATAAGTCTAATAAAAGAACCACTATGATAAACGACAACATTCGAGTTTACAAAGGAGGTTCTTGGAGAGATAGAGCGTATTGGTTAGATCCTGCACAAAGACGTTATTTCCCTCAAGATATGGCAACGGATTACATTGGTTTTAGATGCGCCATGTCTAGAGTAGGTTCAAAATCAGAAAAAAGAAAATCACCTAGAAATTAATTTCTCTTAAATAATAGTATAAAAGCCCTTTGATTAGGGCTTTTATTTTTTTAAATCGTTACAAATGGAAAGTTCAATTATTCATAGCTTGTTTTTAAAATGCAATTCAGTTTCAATCGATACCCGAAAAATTGAACCTAATTCATTATTTGTCGCCATAAAAGGGGATAACTTCGACGCGAATACTTTTGCAAAGGAAGCATTAGAAAAAGGGGCTTCTTATGTGATTATAGATAACAAGGATTATTTTATAGACGAAAGAACCCTATTGGTTGAAAACAGCTTAAAAGCATTGCAAGAACTAGCTAAATATCATCGTAATTATTTAAAATTACCCATAATTGCACTAACGGGGAGTAACGGAAAAACGACAACTAAAGAGCTTATTAACGTAGTTCTTTCTAAAAAATTCAAAACAAAAGCAACGGTTGGTAATTTGAATAATCACATTGGAGTCCCATTGACTTTGTTGTCTTTTACTTCGGAAACCGAGATGGGAATTGTAGAAATGGGAGCCAATCACAAGAAAGAAATTGAATTTCTATGCGATTTGGCACAACCAGACTATGGTTATATTACTAATTTTGGTAAAGCGCATTTAGAAGGTTTTGGAGGTGTTGAAGGGGTAATTGTGGGAAAAAGTGAAATGTATAATTATTTGTCTCAACAGGATAAAGTGGCTTTTGTTAATTTGGAAGATTCGCTACAGGTAGAGAAAACTAAATACATTAAATCCTATACTTTTGGTGTCAATAAAGAAAAAGCAGACGTAAATATTAACTCCGTTAAAGCAAATCCTTTTGTGGAAATTGGCTATTCAAATCTTAAAATCACCACTCATTTGATTGGGCTTTATAATGCGAATAACATAAATGCCGCATTGGCAATGGGAACATATTTTGGTGTCGAAAACCAATCTATTAAAGAAGCTTTAGAATCGTATATTCCTGAAAATAACAGATCGCAATTGCTAACCAAAGGTACGAATCAGATTATTCTAGATGCTTATAACGCCAATCCAACTAGTATGAAGGTGGCTATTGAAAATTTTGTTCAATTGGACAATTCTAATAAGATTCTTATTTTAGGAGATATGTTTGAACTTGGGCAAGAAAGTGCGCAAGAGCATAAAACCATCATTCACTTACTTTTAAATGAGGAAAACAGCGTTTGCTATCTTATAGGAAAGGAATTCTACGCCAATAAAATCGACAAAGAAAATTTCCATTTCTATGAAACATTTGAAGCTTTTTCAAATTACCTAAAAGAAACTAAAATCGAAAATAGTACGCTTTTGATAAAAGGATCTAGAGGAATGGCATTGGAGCGTACTTTGGAATTTATTTAATGTTAAAAGTTTTAAATATTCATAAGAAATCCGGTTAAGTTTTCTTTCTTGTTCAAATTTAATTTTTTTCTTAATCGGTAACGTGCTAATTCAACTCCGCCACTTGAAATGTTCATGATTTCAACGATTTCCTTTGTTGACATATTCATTAATAGATAAGTTGATAAGTCTAGCTCGCGGGGTGAAATTGTTGGAAATTTTTCCTTTAATCTTTTAAGAAAATCATAATGTACGTTTTTAATATGTTTTTCCAAATCTTTCCAGCTATGATCGGCATTAACTTCCTTTACAATGCTTTTATTTAGTTTTATAAATTGAAATTTTGTTGATTCGTCAAAAGAATCTACTTTAATATCTTTTAATTTATGAATGATTCCATTTAAGATTTTATTCTTCTTGACAACCTGTAAGGTGTTGTTTACTAATTCCTTATCTTTTAATAGGATTTTAATTTGTAGTTGATCATTTTTTAAACGTTCGATTTCTTTTTCTAATTCAAACTGTTCCTGTTTTATTCTCGATTCTTTTTCTAGATAAAGTCTTCTTTGTTCAATAGTTTCATAATATTTGTTTTTTCTTATTTTATATTGAATTCTTTTCCTAATGTAAAATATAGTTATTGAAATGCTAATAATGTAAAGTAGATAGGCAAGGAAATGTCGATACCAAGGTGGAGATATGGAGAACGAAATTTTAGATTCGTCGGATTGAATGCCGTAACTATTTTTCACCCTTAATTTCATTGTGTAATCACCTTCTTTTAGATTGGTATATTCTTTCAAAGAAACATCGGACCAGTTACTCCATTTGTCTTCAAAACCTTCAAGCTGATAAGAATATTTTATATTTTCAATATTTTCGTAGGTAGGCGATGCAAAAGAAAATTTTACATTATTTGAAGCATAAGGCAGTATGTAGTTTTCTAGTTTATCTTGACCGTTTCCAAATAGTAAGGTATTACCTGAGTAAGTAAAGTTTCTTATTATAGCTTTTGGTTTGTTGTTGCTATTGTTGGTTAATTGAGAATCATAATGAGCGAGTCCATCTGTTAATCCTATAAAAATATTATTGGAATCGACAGTGTTAATGGATAAATTATTTTGAACCAGATTCCCCGTTAAATTAGAAAAAGAAGTTACGGAATGAGAATAGCTTCCATTTGTATTTTTTAAAAAAACCGCTAATATATCATTGAATATATACCAAATATTTCCCTTTTGATCTTCTTTTAAAATGTTAATTTCAGGAATGTTTTTAAATAATCTACTAATATTTTTATCTTCAAAAAAAGTGTTGTTGGTTTGGGAATACAAGTAGAAATAATTGTTTTTTTGAAAATAGATTTTGTTTCTTAATCGTTGAATACTTCCAAGGCCTTTATTGTTACTGTTTAAATTTTTATAGGTTTTAATGGATTTAAATGCTTTTAGATCTTCTGATAAATTCATTTTAAAAATTAGGTTGTCTTTTATTGTCCAAATAACTCCCTTTTCAATTTCAAATTCACCCACAGATTTGGAAAGTCCTTTTATTTGGCTAATAAATTGTAATCCAGTACTATTTTTTTGGAAAAGGGCGAATCCGTTATAATTAGCTCCAATTAAATAATCGGGATGATTCTGAATTTTTTTAAATCCCCAATATCCAATAGTATTTAGATTTCGAATAGATTTTCCTCCTTCAATTAATAAAGCACCTCTGTTGTGAGCGCAGATTAGTTGGTTGTCTATTATTTGAATATTCCATGCTTGTCCTGTGGTTCCTTCTACAAGTTTAAAGGTGTCTTCCTTAAAAGGGTTGTTCCAAGAATGATAAAAAAGACCCTGATTTGTGGCTACATATAGATTGTTTTTATAGATTACCGAAGCATAAACGGTACTTAAGTCATAACTAAATCCAAAATAGGAAAAGGGGGAATTTTCATTTATAAATGTGATTCCGTTGTCTAAACCAAGCCATAGATTGTTTTTAGCGTCAACAAAGGAAGTAAGTATTGTATTGTTTTGAAGTCCTTTTTTTCTGTTGATATGCTGTATTATTTTTCCTGTTTTGTCGCATATTATTATTCCGTTTAATACGGAATTAAGGACTATAAATTTATCCTTTATAATAGAACCCCCTAGGCAGCTATTTTGTTTAATAAAAGTATTTACCTCTGTATCCCAAGAAGATGTTTTATTATTTTCATAGATAAAAAGCCCTTTGTCTAAGGTGGCAATGAGTAGTTTTTTATTATTCATTTTGAACATACCCCAAATTTCAGTATTATTTAAAGCCTTGGTGCCTTCAAGTGGAACTAGTTTTCCGTTTTTATATTCCAACAAACCATTTGTAACATCTTGAAAAAAAAGTTGGTTTTCTACTTTGAATGAAAATTGAAATCGAGAAGGAGCCTTTATTGTTTTTAAAATATTGTTTTTATAAACAAAAGCGTTTTTAAACGATTGAAAAATAACTTCATCTTTGAATAAATGAATTTTCCAAACCATATCAATTGTGTTAATGGTGCTTTGGTTTAGGAATTTTGATAATGAATGATAAACTAATTTTCCTTTTGAATTTGATTTAAAATATCCAAATTCATTATATCCGCCAACATAAATTTTTCCGGAAAATTCTGTTTTTATGGATTTTACTATGGATTGATTTGGCAAGCTGTATTTATACCATGTCACACCATCAAATTGAAAAAGACCATTGTTGTTAGCGAAATAGAGTATGCCGTTTTTATCTTGATCGATATTCCAGTTTTGTGTGCCTCCTTTATAGTCAACTCTTTTGTAATTTCTTATTTCTGGTATTCCAATATTTTTTACTTGACAGGTTATTGATGTTGTTATTAAGAACATTGTTATAAGTAAATGACGCTTAGTTATTTGCATATTTTAAATATTGTAATTGATTAGTTAACAATGGTTTTGTATTCCAAATATATATATTTATTTTTTAATTCTTTCTTTAATAATAATATGATTAAACTTTCTTTTTTTAGGTTTTTAATAGTTGTAGTGTTTAATTTTAAATTTTTAATTAAATAATTGTGTTAATTTTTTTTATAAATAATTGATATACATTATTCTATATTAAAAATGATGTGTTTTTGTTTGGTGTAAATTTATGTTTTGATGTGTTTTTGTAATGATTATTTTGATTTCTGTTATTGCAAATAATTAAATATATATCTTAATATTGTATCGAATTATTAGTTAAAAGGCTTTTATTTTATATATATATATATATCTTTTTAAATACCAGGTCTAAAACTAAATTAACTTTTAACCACAAACAATTAACCTTTAATCTTTTTTATTATGAAAACAAAATTACATTTATTATTAGTAGCTATATTGTTTAGCTTTAACAGTTTTGGACAAGCTCCTCATATAGTTACCATAACTGGTACTGGGGTAGGTGGTTGGAATATGCCAGGCTCTGTTGTATTGACATCTACTGATGGTGGAATAAATTACTCTGCCAATAACTTTGAACTTACAAATGATGCAAATATTAAATTTGTAGAAGACGGAACTGCTTCGCCTTGGGCGCATGTAGCAGGTTCAGTTTTTAAGGGTGATTTTCCTTCAGGAACTGTTGTTCTAGATGGTGTGTCAGGTCTTTTTAAAGATGGTGGTAGTTTTAATGTTGTTGGTACACAGGGTTTTTGGAATGTAACAATTAATATTGTAACGGGTGAATTTACTTTTTCCGAAGGACAAAATTTTCAACGTGAAGTTCGAATTAGTGGTGGAGGTTTAGCTTCCCCTATTCGTTTGTCTTCTCCTGATGGTGATGATTTTTCTAAAGAGAGTGTAACTTTTGCTACAGGTGGGGATGCACAATTTATTGAAACCGTTAGTGCTGTAAACGCTACTCCAACTGATACTTGGTCAGCTGGTGGTTTTCCTTCGGGAACTGGAATTCTAAATGGCACTACTTCTATTCCTGTTGCAGCAGGAACTTATTTCACTTTTTTTAATGCAGTTTCAGGAATTTATGAATTTGTTGACACTAGTATGAGTATAGTGGGTGGTTTTCAAGGTTGGAACAATAACGGTACTGCTTTAAAGATGATTGGTACAGATAATGTACATTACACTTTAAATAATCAAACTTTTGTGACTGATACAGAATTAAAATTTTTAGATAATAATAATTGGAACTTTCAATGGGGTTCAACTACTAATCCTTCTGGTTTTCCAAATGGTTCAGGAAAAAATGGTGGTCAAAACATTGCTGTGCCTGCAGGAAAATATAACATTACTTTTAATAGAACAACATTAGAATATAGTTTTGTTAGTCTTAATCCTGCAGTTGAATATGTTGGTACTACTTCTACTCCGGCGACTAAATCTTTAAGCTCTGGGGATGGAATTAATTACAAAGGACAAGAAGTGTCTTTTGATGGTGCAGGATCAGGAACATTTAATGAAATTGCAAGTGCTGGAAATGAAGGTCCAGCTTTTTTCTCATGGAATGCTCTTCCTTCTCCAGCTTCTGGTTTTTGGAATTTATCTGTTAATAAAGACACAGGAGAAAATAGTTTCACTCCTACAGTTGTTGGGGTTATTGGAGATTTTGCACCTAGTAACTGGGGATCTGATGTGGTTTTTTCTTCTGCTAATGGTGTTGATTATACTTTAGATGGTATAGTTATTACTAAAGCTAGAGCTAATTTCAAATTTAGAGACAACCACGATTGGCCTATTCAATTTGGTCATGCTGTTGCTTTAGATTCTGGTACATTCAGTCCTATGTCTGGAACCTTGGTAATGGGAGATGGAATTGCTAAAGATATGTTTTTAGCTCCAGGAACTTATAAATTAACTTTTAATAGAGTAACACTAGCTTATAGTATTACAGATGTTTCCTTGGCAGTAAATAAATTTGACACAAATAAGTTTTCAGCTTACCCAAATCCATCAAAAAATTCATGGAACTTTGCCTCAAGAAATAGCAATATTTCTTCTGTTAACATAGTTGATATGTTAGGTAGAAATGTAATCAGTAAAAACGCTTTTTCTAAAGAAGTTTCTGTTGATGCCTCTTCTTTGTCAAAAGGGATGTATTTTGCGAAAATCACTTCAGGTGATTCCGTTCAAACTTTAAAAGTTATTAAAGACTAAAAACTTAATTATTTATTTTGAAAAATCCCTTATGACATTTTGCTATAAGGGATTTTTTTAAGCAGAAAAGGTTTTTTTTAGATACTATTAGTATTAGAAAAATTAATCTGAATTTAAAAATAACATTTTTATAGTAATTTTTCATTGTATTTATCCTTTATATTCATGTAATAGTTTAAGATTAATTTAAAGAAAATGTATGAAATCAAAATTGTTATATTATTGAAACAAGTATAAATAAATTATTGTATTAAATTAACCAAAATATCAGAAAAAATGAAATTTACAAAAATGCTTATTTTTTGTTTTTTAACTACATTATTCTCCGTTTATGGGCAAGCACAAGTTGTTACCGTTAGCGGAAAAGTTATAGACGAAAATGGACTTCCTATTCCGGGAGCAACCATCCTGATTAAAGGAACCCCTAAAGCTACGGCTTCAGATATAGATGGGAATTATCAAATTAAACCGGCATCAAATGGAACTTTGGTGTTTAGTTTTGTTGGATACACTAAGGTAGAACAGGCTATAAAGGGAAGAACCAATATAGACGTTAAGCTTAGTCCAGAATCTCAAAGTTTACAAGAGGTGGTTGTAGTAGGTTATGGTACTCAGAAAAAAAGCGTTGTTACAGGAGCTATTTCTAGTGTTAAAGCTAAGGATCTTGAAAATGTTCCTAATGGCCGCATCGAGCAAGCTTTGCAAGGAAGGGTTTCGGGTTTGACAGTTGCAGCAAATGCAGGTCAGCCAGGTTCTGCTTCTACTATTAGAATCAGGGGGATAACCACTTTTACAGAGGGTGGAAATGATCCACTTTGGGTGATTGATGGTGTAGTGGTTGATAATGGCGGTATCGGGTACCTGAATCAATCAGACATTGAGTCGATGGAGGTCCTTAAAGACGCTGCTTCTTTAGCTATTTATGGTTCTAGATCTGCTGGTGGAGTAATTTTGGTAACTACCAAAAAAGGAAAATCAGGAAAGATCAGTGTAAATTATAGTGGTTTCTCCGGTATCTCAAGTCCCGAAAAAACATTGAAATTATTAAATGCTACTCAATATGGTGCATTACAAAATGAACAATCCGTTAGTGGAGGAGGCGGAATTCTTTATCCTAATTTAGCTATTTTAGGAAAAGGAACCGATTGGCAAAAAGCTATATTTAGTAATAATGCAATGCGTTATTCTCATGAAATAAGTTTTAGTGGTGGGAATGAAACCTCTACTTTTTATGTGTCTTTTGGTGGTCAAAACCAACAAGGTATCGTAACACCTGAAATTTCAAATTTTAATAAAAAGAATATTCGAATTAATTCCACACATAAAATCTCTAAGTTTTTTACTTTTGGGGAAACATTGGGTTATTCTCATCAAAAAACAAATGGTATTGGAAATACCAATGCAGAACAAGGAGGGCCTTTGAGTTCTGCTATTCATTTAGATCCAATTACGCCTTTGGTTGAAACAGATCCTACAAGACTAAATGATGTTCCTTATTTTGGAAGAACAGATTTAATGACAGACGCAAATGGGAATCCTTACGGTCTTTCTAATACAGTACAAAATAACATGACCAATCCGTTGGCTTATGTTAAAACAAGATTAGGAAACTATGATTGGTCTGATAACTTTGTAGGGAATACGTACGTTGAAATTTCTCCTATAAAAGGGTTGAAAATTAGATCCACTTTAGGAGCAAAATTAGCCTATTGGGGAGCTGAAGATTTCACGCCAAAGTTTTATCTTAATTCAAATACAATTTCTACTTCTAATAGTATTAGTAGATATACGAATTCTGGATTTGGGTGGAATATTGAAAATATTATTTCTTATACCAGAGAAATTAAAGATCATAATTTCACCATATTAGTTGGGCAAGGAGCTTATGTAGATAATATTAATGGAGGTACAAGTGTAACTTATTCAGGTTTGCCTTCGTCTGATTATAGACAAGCAATTTTCGATAACCAAAATACTCTAACAGAAAATATAACTGCTTCGGCTTATAATGCAGTTAAGCCTCACCATCTGACCTCTTTGTTCTCTAGATTAAATTATGATTATAAAGAAAAATATCTATTAACGGGTGTTATTCGTCGTGATGGTTCTTCTAGATTTGGTCCCAATCATAAATATGGTGTCTTTCCTTCTGTTTCAACCGGATGGGCAGTTAGTAAGGAAGATTTTTGGAAAGAGAACAATGTTTTAAGTACTCTTAAAATTAGAGCTGGTTATGGGATAACAGGTAATGAAGCTATAGGGGAAGACAAGTATGATTCTTTTATTGGTGGAGGAAGGAATTATCCTTTTGGACCTGATGGGTCTATACAAGTTGGTAATAGTCCTGCAGCTCCTTCTAATCCTGATTTGAAATGGGAAGAAACGATTCAAACCGATATAGGTATGGATACAAAATGGTTTAATAATTCCGTCAATATGACGGTGGATGTTTACAAGAAAAAAACCACGGGTATTTTACAAGATGTTGATATCCCTACTTTTATTGGAGCTTCAGAAAAACCTTCAGGAAATGTTGCCGATATGGAAAACCGAGGACTTGAATTGGAGTTGGGTTACAATACTAAATTTGGCGGTCTTAATTTAAGAACAAGTGCAAATGTTTCTTATGTCGAAAATAAGGTTACTTTTTTAGGGCAAGGAAAAACATTTATTAATTCAGGACCTGGATTTCAAACTATTGGACCCTTGACTAGATCCGAAGTAGGTCAATCTATCAATTCGTTTTATGGTTTTAAAACAGATGGGATTTTTCAAAATCAGGCCGAAGTAAATGCTTATCAAAATACAGCTGGAGGATTAATTCAACCTAATGCAAAACCAGGCGATTTTCGTTGGGTAGATATAGATGGTGACGGTACAATTACTAATGCAGATAAAAAATATTTAGGACTTACCCTTCCAAAATATACTTTTGGTTTTAATTTAACCCTTGATTATAAAGGATTTGATTTAGGAATATTTATGCAAGGAGCAGCAGGAAATAAAATTTTTCAGGGTTTAAGAAGAATCGATATTGGAACAGGAGCTAACTTTCAAACTTCAGCATTAGGTCGTTGGACAGGGGAGGGAACTTCAGATACTTATCCTCGACTTACCTCTAATGATACCAATTTAAACTTTTCTAGAGTTTCTGATTTTTATCTTGAAAAAGGAGATTATTTACGATTTAAGTTGCTTACACTAGGCTATTCTTTACCAGCGAAAGTAATTAGTACTATTGGAGCAAGCAAAGTTAGATTTTATGTACAAGGCGAAAATTTGATAACCTTTACAAAATATACGGGATATGATCCAGAAATTGGAGGAAGTACAATGGGGATAGACAGAGGATATTATCCTCAGGCACGTACTTTTATGTTTGGTGCTAATTTGCAATTTTAAAATATAAAAAAGATGAAAACACAAAACAATATAAGCATAACGATTACGGGATTAATGATTATTTTGATGCTGTCAGCATCTTGTAATGATGATTTTTTAGATATTAAATCAAAAGGAGTTAATCTTGAAGTGAATTATTATAAAAATGAAAGTGAGGCTACTTCGGCTCTTGTGGCTGTATATGATATAATGAATGTTAATTCGAGTTCATTTGCAAATATGATTACTTTTATGAATGCAGGTTCGGATGATAATTTTGGGGGAGGAGGCCCTGGGGAAGGAAGCAATACCATTGCTCAATTTTCTAGCTTTGGAGTAAATCCTATAAATATGAATGATGCAGGAGCATCTGGTCTTTGGGGAAATCATTTTCAGGGTATTTTTAGAGCCAACAAGTTATTAGAAAAATTACCTACTATTCCTATGGATGCCAATTTAAAAATAAGATTTGCTGCAGAGTGTAAAGCCATGCGAGCGTATTATAATTTTAATTTAGTGAGGATGTTTGGTAATATCCCACTTTTAACTAAAACAATTACGCCAACAGATGCGCTTACCTATCCTCAATCAAAACCAGAAGAAATATATGCACAAATTGAGATAGATTTGAAAGAGGCTATAATAGGTTTGCCTGATAATGTAAATATTCTTACCGAAGGAGGTCGTTGGACAAAAGGGGCTGCCCAATCCATGCTTGGCAAAGTATATTTATATCATGATGATTTAATTACATATTACAAAATGCCTAATCCAAGTAACTTTGATTATAAGAAACTTTCAGCTGATCAACTTTATATTGTAAATGGCACAAACTCAGGGATTGTTTTTACAAGTCCTTATGGATATAAGTTATTGACCGATTTTAATGACCTTTGGGTTCATGCAAATAAGTTTAACTCAGAATGTATTCTTTCGGATAGTCACAGTAAATTAGGGAATGCTACTTGGGGTGGAGTTAGTTGGGGAACCGAAGGAAATGTTTTAAATGTAATGATAGGAATAAGAGGGTATACAAGATCAGCAAATTCTACAGCGCCTGATTATTATGCAGGTTGGGGATACAATACCGTTACCCAAGATTTATACGATGTTTTGAAAGGAGATCCTCGTTTTGATGCTACAATAATTGATGCCAATGCATTAAAATCTTCGGGTAAGATAGTTGGTTATAC
>Ga0114958_10000922_pt1 | contig 24173 bp, 37 predicted proteins | sample C_130208_EF_Meta_FD_89577 | JGI IMG/M metagenome (GOLD analysis project Ga0114958, IMG submission 89577) | Freshwater microbial communities from Lake Croche, Canada to study carbon cycling - C_130208_EF_MetaG | ecosystem: Environmental > Aquatic > Freshwater > Lake | place: Lake Croche, Canada... | reverse complement strand
CTTGATTGCCCTGATATCCTTGATTACCTTGGAATCCCTGATTGCCCTGAGCACCTTGTGCGCCCTGATATCCTTGATTGCCTTGGTAGCCTTGATTACCCTGTGCGCCTTGCGCACCTTGGAATCCTTGATTGCCCTGATTGCCCTGATATCCTTGATTACCTTGATAGCCTTGTCGTCCTTGGGCTCCTTGATATCCTTGGAATCCTTGTGATCCAGTTGCGCCTTGATAGCCTTGTTGTCCTTGGGCTCCTTGATATCCTTGGAATCCTTGAGCGCCTTGATATCCATAACCAATGGCAATGCCATTTCTATAAATATCTCCATCAACATACAATGCTCCACCGATACCAACGCCGCCGGCAACAGTCAATGCACCAGTAGTAGTTGATGTAGACGCTGTAGTATTTGAAGTACTAATAATATCATCAGTAGTGACTAGAGTTGTAGTAATCGTAGTGTATTGGATTGTTAACTTATTGGCAGTAATATTACCACCTACATACAAATCACCACCAACACCAACACCGCCAGCAACAGTTAATGCACCTGTAATTGTACTGGTAGCAGAAGTTGTTCCGGATACTGCCAATCGAGTAGAACTTAGTTTATTATCTGTAGTATCATAGGCCAGTGTGGAATCACTATCAATTGGAGAATAATTGCCAGTTAATTCAGTTAAACCTACATAATAAGTAGTACCTGCTGTAACTGCATTTATAAATACTTTATCTGAATTTCCACTAGTTAACAATCCTAGTGTATCAGTAGTTATTACTTGCGAATTGTTGGAGTATATATTTCCACCAACGTATAATGCTTCACCGATACCAGCCCCGCCGGCAACAATTAATGCACCAGTTGTAGTTGATGTGGCTGATGTGGTGTTTGTAATATTAACTGCTTGGTCGGTGGTTCCTGTAAAGCTACCCATAGAGCCGGTATAACCAACACTACCATAATATCCGATTGGGCCACGTGATCCAGTGTACCCAACGCTACCATAATATCCAATTGAGCCAGTGTACCCAACGCTACCATAATATCCAATTGAGCCACTTGATCCAGTATAACCAGTACTGCCAGTATACCCTTTTGGACCTACAATATTTCCTACATCGGTAAATCCATTGACTGAACCACCAGCAACTGAACTAGTATATACCCATAAATGTCCATTAGCGGCAACAATGTAACCATCGCCCATTACACTGTTAGAAATTGCTTGCAAATCTGCAGATGTGCTCAAAGTTCCGATAATATTTAGACCGGTGCCGGCTGATCCTGTATAACCCACACTGCCTGTATAACCCACACTGCCTGTAAAACCTTTTATTCCGCTAGATCCAGTATACCCCACTGATCCAGTATACCCTACTGATCCAGTATACCCTACTGATCCAGTATACCCTACTGATCCAGTATACCCCACTGATCCAGTATACCCCACTGATCCGGTATAACCAATACTACCGGTATAACCGATACTACCGGTATAACCAATAGGACCTATTGGTCCTAGTATGCTACCAATGTCAATAAATCCCTGTACACTACCATCTGCATTGGTATTTGTATATATCCATAGATGACCAGTATCAGTTGCAATATAACCATCACCTAATGTTTTACCCGTAGTGGGTAAACTAGCAGATGTGTCTACTGATCCCTTGATACTAATTGAATTACCATCGGCGCCTTTTGAGCCGGTAAATCCAACACCGCGACTACCTGTAAAACCTACACTACCTGTATATCCTAAACTTCCAGTGAATCCAGTTCTTCCTTGTGCGCCCTGATCACCTTTGGTGCCTAATAGACTCTTGGCAGCAGCTACAGTTAATATTTGTTCAATGCCTGAATCTTTGACAATGAACTGTGTTTCGCCTTGGGTAGGTTTAGTTAATGCTGGTAGTACGGTTAAGTCTTGTCTTGCGGCCATTTTTAGGTACCTATATTTGTAGTGCTAGTGTATTTATTATTTTACTGATTTTTGCTAGCACGAATACACAACTGACTACTGTCCCGGTCTGTCTGTTATCGAGTCTTTACCTAGCATCAGATATTTATCTAGCATATTGTTCTCAAGATGCTGTACAATTAACCTATCTACTTCAAAGTTGATTTGCTTGAAATCAAACCCACTGAGTCGAATTTTGCTGACTATCCTATTACCCTGTCCCGGAAGTGCATAACATATTGGTAATATATGTAGATAACCCGGGGGTTTATAACTTGATGCCTGTGCAGTACGCATAAATTTAGGATTTTGGTATTCGTCTACACTGATAATCTTATTATCAGCATTGACCAATGATTGCAATCTCTTTCGCATATTGGCAATACTAGCAGGATAGTAGATTTTACCATTGGCAGTTATTGCAGCATCAACACTTGCACCTGAAGAATTGGACAATGTATCAATAATATCCACATAAACTACTTCGTATATTATCTTACCGTGAATATCTTTAGCCACTGCAACTTTAACATCGCCAAAATTAAATTTTCTACGATAAAAGTTTTCAGTTAGTGCTGGCACATAGTATCGTAGATTTAATTGTTCAATACCAAATTCTACAATCATTCGTGGCGTGTGCTGTATACCAAAGTTAGGATCATAGTATCTATAAATTAAATCAGCAGCAAAAGTAAATTCATTGTTGATGAAATTTTGATATGCTGACTTGGCTGCTCTTGACATCATGGGCTGGACATATATTTCCGTATATGTAGTAGCAGTAGTTTGTGTCACTATGAGATTGAATGTTTGGCTTACTGCACCAAAATTATAGACGTCGCTAGCTTCAACATCAAACGTATAGGTGCCAGCTGTGCCTGTATTGGCTCTACCTTGTATGTTGCCAGCACGATTTATTTCTAGACCCCGGGGTAACTGTCCCTGTGCCAGTCGGTATTTTACAGTATAATCACTATTAATCTGACGAGCCACTACTGAAATTTCACTAATTGTTCCAACTTCTATGCTGCCTAAATTATTGCTACTAACCCATTCTAAATTGCTATCCACCTGTCCTTTTACAGTGAGAGTAAATGTATTAACAGCAGCGATAAAATCCTGCGTACTAGAAGACTTGGTAGCCTTTACAGTTAAATTGTATGTATTTGAATATGAAGCTTGATATGGAATAAATCCTGTGATATAGCCAGTATTGGTATCTAGCAATAATCCAGGTGGTAGATTATTAAGTATACCCATACCAGGAATCAATTGGTAAGTTACAGGTCCCAATAACGGTTCTGGATCATAAACAGTTACTGGTATAGATTGATTGTCGTCGGAATTAACAGTGCCCAAATCAGTGCCATTTAGGAATTGCAAATTCTGTAATGGACTTGAATTAACTGTACCCGGTACAGTTAAATCTAAATAGCTCGAAGTTGACCCTAATATTAAAACTGTAGAATCTGCTCTAAAAACATTTGGGCTTACTACAGAAATATTAAATGTCTGTGTGGAACTTGCAACACTATTGCTGGCTAAAATTGTAAAATTATAAGATTTAACTTTGCCATCATTGACATTTGTGGCAAATATTCCAGATAATGTTCCATCTACTAATGTTATGCCTTCAGGCAATCCGTGACTTCCTGGTGCTACGGAATATGTAATAGGATAATCTGCAGGTGAAACTGCTGGTGCATGTGCCAGCAATTCAATCTTGATCCACTCGTTTTCTAAATAATATCCTTGTACAGTAGTTCCTTCTTTGATAAATCCTGGTATTGGTGGCCACACAGGCGCTGCTGAACCAAGTACAATTATCTGAAATGTTCTATCAGTATTGATACCAGTCTGCGTGTCTGCTGCCCGCACCACAAATACACTATCTATAGTTTTTACATCGGGCACTGTGGTTCCGGCAATCGTGCCTCCACTGGTAAGAGTTATACCATTGGGCAAGGCGCCAGCAATGATACTATAGACTGTGTTGTTGCCCGTGGCAGATACAGAAGTAGCAACAGCAACTTCACCTGTTACAGTGGCCAGTGTACCTGCAGGTGTGATCCATTGTGGTATGGTCATCTTAGGTTTTCATTATGTAGCAAAGCGCATAGTAGGGTGGCAAGTTTGCATTGGTGCCGCTGCTGCCAGTGGTACTGATTGTTCCTGTTGGAGTACCGGCGGAAGCTGCTCCTGTGGTTCCTGGGTTGGCACCAGTTCCGCCACCCCCTGATGTTCCATACGGGCCAAGAGAAGTGTTATAACTATGCGTGTGTGCCGGTAGTGCATTACCTGTGAATGTGTGAGAGTGGCTGACTACAATTGCATCTGCACTGCCACCAGTTGCATTAACTGTGTATGTATCTCCCGCACCAACAACAAATCTATTTCTCAAATCCGGTGTACTATTTTGTCCATTGCATATTACATATCCAGTAGGTATAGCATTTGACGCACCAGACCACATCATGATAACACCTTTAGGCACTAAAAATCCTTCTGCAGTTCCTAAGCGAGTGGCCAAATTAGTTACCGTAGAGGTTAATGTATTCAGTGCAGTAGATATATTGGTTACAGTGGTGGTTAATGTATTCAGTGCAGTAGATATATTGGTTACAGTGGTGGTTAATGTATTCAGTGCAGTAGTTAGATTGGTTACCGTAGAAGTTAATGTATTCAATGCAATAGATATATTGGTTACAGTATTTGTTAAAGTAGTAGCCGCAGTTTTTATATTATCCACACGGGTAGTTAGATTAGTTACAGTGGTGGTTAATGTATTAACAATTGTAACTAATCCCAGAGCTGTTGAATTAAGATTTGAGTTGGCTGTGCTCAATCCAGTGGATATAGTGTCCTCCAAATAAGAAACTCTATTAGTTAATGTATTAACCCTGGTTTCTACAACACCCACTCTAGTGGTCAATGTTGCTGTGCTGAGATATAGCAAATTAGCCAGCACATTCATTGTAGTGGTTGAAATGTAACTAGTGGTATTAAGATTACCAATGAATTCTTGTACTCGTTGTTCAATGATACCGGTTACGCCGTTGAAATATAGCTCGTTAAAGTTATCGTTAACTTTGACAAACGCATCACGGATGCTATCGCCAGTGCCGCTGTTGGCACCTTCGCCGACATTAATTAGTTTTTGGGTCATGGATTTCCTCTATAACATAGTTTATAGAGTATTTATCGAAACCCGCCCAGAGAATTAATGCAGTATTCTATTGCCTATCTGGTGTAAATCATCAATGCCAAACATTTCTAGAATCATTTTGACCTCTTCCGGGGGGTCTTTCATTAGGTGTTCGGGAATTAGCATAGATTTTAAGTTACCATCTGGACCAATGATAAAAGAAAAATCATCACGATCTAACTCATTATCTTCTTCGTATTCTTCTATTTCTACGATATTTTCTAGTGCATTGTTAGACATTTACATTTTCCAATATGTTGGTGACAGTTTTTTTCACATAGGTATTTATCGATGTTAAATATATACACATTATTCTAAAGGAAATAAAATGTTCAAAAAAATCAAAGAATTCTTTGTAGGCAAGCCAGCTACTGCGGCACAGCCTCAATTAGTTTCTGCCCCATATAAGCTGCCTGAGCCGCCTGCTGTTACAATAATTCCACTTGTGCCCACAGTTTTACCAGAAGTCAAAGCAGAACCAGTTGCCGCCGAAATTGCAACGCCTGTTAAAAAACCTCGCAAACCACGCACTCCTAAAACAGTGGTTGCAGAGAAACCTGTTAAGACAGTTAAAGAAAAAGCCCCAGCAAAAGCCCGGGCTCCCAAGACTGCTCCTAAACTAACAGTAGTTAAATCTTCTAAATCAAAGAAGGTTTGATTCTTTGGCAAGCCCCTTAACTGGGGCTTCTTATAACTAAATAAAAGTGCCGATCGCGTCCTGGCAGGGACCATCAGCTCTAACAGTTTATAAGGAACTATCAGCTATGTATTTACAAAACAAGTATACCCGATGGTATAATTCTATCATTTCTTCTGCCCAGAATAGAAATATAGAAGGCTATACTGAGCGTCATCATATTATTCCAAAAAGTCTGGGCGGATCTAATAAAAAATTTAATATAGTTGCTCTTACCGCTAGAGAACATTTTATATGCCACTGGCTATTAACTAAAATGACAGAAGGCCAACATAAGATGAAAATGTGTATGGCACTTGTTATGATGAGGTCTAGTCATAAAAATCACCAAAGATATAATACACCGTTAACATCCAGAGTTTATGCCACGATTAAATCTCAGGCAGTAGAAGGGTTTCGTGCCGGTACTAATAAATTGGTAAAAGAGGGCAAACATAATTTCCAAAAAATAGATCAACACGGACAGAAGCATTGGATGTTTGATCATACAATATATAACTGGTATAACAAAAAAACAGGAATAACTCTCAGTGCTACTAGATACGATCTAATAAAAACGTACGATCTAAATCAAGGTAATATATGTGAATTATTAAAAGGCAGATATAAATCTGTAAAAGGATGGATGCTACAACAGTCCTAATTGTTGGGCTTGTTCTGCCAAAGCAAAACTGGCTAAATTTTTACCTTTAGCTTCTACCATAATATCGTGTGTGTTGAGAAAACTTAATGCCCATTCGTTAACACTACTATTCCACATAAAATCTGAATGAGCTCTCATCTTCTGTTTTTTATATCCGGTTTCTAACAACAATTTGTAATCTGGCATTACATCAGTGTCATGATCCACGAGGTAATCTTCACGGCTGACACTATAGTGCATAGTAGGCCGGACACCACGCCAAGACTGAACCACGCGATCAACACGGCTGTCCAAGGGTGAGATGTAATCTCCTGTTTTGATCCAATGGTGATGCACATCCAGAACGATAGGCACCAAGTCGCTAATAGTAAGACAATCATCTAATCCCCAAGAGTTTTCTTCATTTTCAATTGTGATGCAATTTCTTGCTTCGTTGCTGAGTTTGCTGTAGGTTTCTCTAAAACCTTCAGGTCCGCGTTGACCACTGATGTGTACATTGATTTTAAAATCTTGAAAAGACTTTCCATATCCCATCCAACGAGCCATGTCAGCGTGATATTCAAATTCTAAAATACTACGCTCCACAATTCCAGGATTAGCACTTGCTAACACACAGAATTGTCCGGGATGGAAACTTAGTCTAACATCCAGTCTACGTGCAGCCTCGCCTACAGGAGCAAAGATTTTTTCGCAATGTGCTTGCACATCAGCCTGTTTCCAAAATGGGATCCAATCCTCGTGTGTATATCCTTGCAGCATTTCACTACCTAACCTCACCATACGCAGATTTGGAGCCAAACTTCCTACTCGCTCAACCATGTTGAGTGCTGCGGTTGCGTTGTGATTCATAATATCCCACTGACGCTGTTCGGCTTCGGCGGCATGTTCACGCAGCCAGCGCATAGTAGTGCTGCGTCCGTTTAGATCTCGATCCACAGCATTTACTTTCATGCCACCACATTCGCTGGGATCATTCAACCATTTACATGCAAAACCAATTCGTTTCATAGTACTCTTTATTAATTACTGAGTACTAATTATACATGAATCTTGCAATTATGTCAAGTTGGTTGGATTATCAACTTTTGATATAGACCACGAACCGTCTAGATTATCCGTCCAGTCTAGAACGTCGCCTTCAACCCATCCTTGCGTGGCCAAAAAGTCATCAGGTAAGGGTAGCAATAGATCGCCAGTTTCTGGATCTTCTTCTACTGTAATTGTCCAAGATGTTGCTGTAGTTGTCATAATTTATTAATAATTACTCATAGTCTATGAGTAATGCTCTTTCCAAAAATTTGTTCTTTATATTCTTTTTTCATAAACATTATATCTACTTGAATTAGCAATTCTTCTGCTTTGTGAATTTCTAGTATATCTATAGGTAAAAAATCCTTTGATTTAAAATATTCCAAATAATCATTTATATTTGGAGACCCTATATTATACTGAGTAATTGGGCATTCGGTATAGATTAATTTTGTTGTATAATAACACTCTCAGCACCTGCTAATATATCAAGTTCTGAACCTTGTGTATCTAATTTAATAAAATCAGGTTTAGGAAGATTATGTTCTGCTATGATTTTATCAAGAGTAGTACATGGTAATTGTGTGCTAGTTATATGATCATAATGTGTTGAATTTTCTTTGTAATAGCTATCTCCTGTGCCATTCCTTGTATAAAATTCAACATATTCTCTTCCAGGATTTGATAATATAGATTGAAAATATTTTAATCCGGTATTCCTTAATTGGTTGGTATGTGCAGCATTTGCTTCAAACATTATAAATTCACTGTTTGGAAAAACATTACCTTTTATTTCTTGGCTCCACACTCCGTTACATGCTCCAATATCATATATGGTATTGATGCTTAACCCAGTGGTTTTTAATTTTGTTAAAAAATCTATTAGTGTTGTCATGCTGATTTCTCACCAAGATTCATAAAATTAAGATAGACACATAAAAAGTAAATTACTGCCCAAATGTAATTGCCTACAACTAGAGATTCAATTCCGCTAACAGTCATCCAGCCAATGATAAACAATGTAATTGGAGTTTGATTACGTTTAAACCATTCTTTAATACTATTCATTTTTTGTTCCTAATCATGTTGATCACTTCCAGTGCTTCTGGAAATTGTTCTTTTGATTTTAATTTTTCTTCAATTAATTCTTCATTTACCTTGCGTAAATCAATGGTAATATAATCAGTAGGATACTGTTGTGACCATTTGATTGTGTATGAGATTTTTTGGTTGTTCATATTACCAGTCCTTAGTAAGTGCATGATGCACTAAAAATTGTTTAAAAGCACAATACACGACCAAACCTTCTTCCTCATCTACTGGAACTTTTTTGCCCCTGACATAAAAACCGTCTTCTGTAATTTTGAGTATTTCAGAGGTGCCGCCTATGATGAATGTAATATTGCGTTCAAACGGCCCAGCAAAAGATATTATGGGATCGGGTAGGGTTGAGTCTTTAAAAGTGTATTGTGTCATAGTTAATAATAACAGCCTTGACTATACAAAGTCAACAAATAATCAATATTATTTTGCCAGTTCAATGTCAAACACCCATTGATCCAAGGTATGCGCTTGTAAGTATTCAAACGGAATCCAAAAGTATCCTGAATCACCCCATTCTAGACCAAAACTGTTTCTAGCCAAAACCATCTGGCGTGATAGATCATATCCCACCAGACACACAGCATGTCCGCCAGGATCAGTTTCGAATTGCTTGGGCATGGATATTACACTGTTTATGGAATTGATGTATTCAAACGTATCAAACACATCCAAGGCCAGCACCACTGGTCTATTGTCGTTCAATGCATCCAGTACCTGATCAGTGCCGATTAGCCTATGGTAATTTTTAATATTTCTATGTAGTGCATCAAGGTAGGCCGCTGCACCAGGCCTTACAGCAAAGTTTTTGATATCATAGGGCCAGATGCTTTCCTGGCAAATTCCATTCTGTCTAACTGCCTTGATACCATCTCTAAGATAAGCGCCACTGTCCACTGCGGGTGTACCTTCGATTAACCGTGCATTGTAGTAGACAAATAATCTACTAAGATCGCAAAATTCTTCTGGAAAATCTTTCTTGAGCAACAACTCGTAGGCACCCACTATGGCATTGCCAACACAACTACCCAGCCTGGACTGTTCCTCTATGGGACTTGCCCACTCTCTCAAATCAACATGATCTCTCAACTGTTTACCAGTAGATTGATAAATTATATCTCTTGAGTCGTATAGATCAGCCCGGACTGGTTGTTGTGAGTTTTTTTTTTGGTTTTAAAAATTCAGATGTTGCCAGTTCCAACATTGACATTCTTTCAGCTAGCATGTCATATCGTTGTTCAAAGCGTTGGCAACACTTGCAAGTGTGCAAGTGTCCATCTAAGTGTTTAAAACATTGACGTCTTAAAAACATAATATTATCTAAATGAGAATTGATCAGGAAATTGTCTAATGATTCCAGTGGCAAATACATCAGCTAATCCTACCTTGCCCATTGTGTTGCCCATGATAACATCATGCTGTGTGTTTTCTGCATCAACTGCTGCTGTGGCATCTTTCTTGATCAATGCAGCGGCCTGTGCCAATAATGCATCAGAATAGTCAGTAAAGATGGCAGTAACTGCGGTTGCTGGCCAAAATTCAGGATTTGCGGTGCTTAGAAATTTGGCAATTGCAGCAATGGTTTCTGCACATTTGGCTTTAGCCGCAGTTGCATCACCGTTGGCTTTTAATATCCCAACATGTGCCGCCGCTGCCAATGCAAAATCTTTTAACAGAGTGGCCAGTTGATCGCCAGCAGCAGTTCCATAATAGATGGCTGCCACTGAACCCAATCTATTGATAGTATCAACTACATCAGTTAATTTTACAGCAGAAGTAGCTTCGTCTTTGGGTTCAACTAGATCAGTGATAAGATTTCTTACCTTGGTCTGTAGTGCAGAAAAATAAGTTCTAGCATCTAGTCTAAACTTGATTGCCTGAGCAAAGTTAACAGCCATTGCTGGTGGTGTTGGTGAGCAATTTTCCATACGGTCCTTGATCTCCGCGGCCATGGGGTGGTCAAAATGTTCTTCCACTATGGTATGAGTAATTTTTTTGTACATTTTATTTTTCCTTTATAGTTAAATGTATTAGATTATGCGCCATTGTCCGGCACGGAATACAACAGTCAAACTGGCTTTAGACCCTAAAGTCTTGGTAAGAGTACTATCTAAAAGTTGTCCAAGTGTGCCAGTTACTGTAGTATTACCAGTAGTTTCATTCTTGACAATATATGTCTTGCCTGTAACACCTGTGGGTAATGTAACAATGGTTGGGTTGGCAGTAACACCAATGTATTCATCGTCGGCTGTGGCCAGGTAAGCCACTGCTGTGCCAGTTGTTTGAATCAATGCAGCGCCACTAGCAGTAATGGTTACTGTACCAGTACTGTTACTAATACTAATATTAGTTCCTGCAACAATACTTGTAACACCTGTATTGTTAATTGTAAATGAAGTTGCAGTGCCAGTTGATACAACATTAGAAAGTCCAATTCCAGGCCCTGCTGTTGGGGTAACCCTGGTAACAACACTGGCACCATTTAGGGTCAAGGTATTGGACACATTGACTGTGCCAAATGTAACTGTGGCTGTAGTTGCTACGCTTTGTGGTATAGATATAACGCTGTTGGCATCAACATCAATGTTGGCTCCAACTTGTACGACACCTAGATCGGTTGTGGTTGCGTCTGGGAATAAGTATGACATTGATTTCTCCTTGTGTTAATGTCGTTTTAGATTGCGCTTAGGTAAATTACTGCACCTTGCAGTCTGGTTGTAGCCTGTATGTCGTCCTGTATTAGACAACTTATGTCATACACTTCATGTGCATTCCATAGGCTTGCTCTAGTTGAATTACCAATCACTGATCCAGTGATAGTAGTTTCTTTTGATTGTGTATTTCCAAAATAAGAAATAATCACGCTACCCACATATCCAGTACTGGTAATACTGGTAAATGGTAAATTACTCAAGGACAATGTCCCTGTACCGCTACCACCAGATTCAACTGTCACTGTAATGTCAAAGTAGCAGGTCACTTGTTGTCCAATTTTGGAATAGTTGGCAGTTGTAGCAATTACTGTGATAGTAGCTGGTGTACTAGAAGTAATACCCGGAGTCCAAGTACCAATGGTAGCACTGCCCCCACCGGTGGTAGATATTACTCCAGCAGCATCAATGGAAATATTAGTGCCGGCTTGAACCAGTCCTACACTTGAAGTAGTTGCTATGGGAAATAAGTATGTCATAATATGTTCCAACGTATATTATCAAACACTAGCATAACGCCAGCATTGGTGTTTAGTGTTTTAGAAGCACTGCCGTCGATGGTGTCTATTCCAGTACCTTGCACCGTGACACTACCTGCGATTTGATTTTTTATATAATACCAGCGCCCCACTACTCCTGGTGGTAGAGTAATGGTTACACCGTTGGCAGTAGCACCTATATACTCGTCAACATCAGTTGCTGTATAATTAACAGCAGTAAGTTTTATATTAAAAAAGTTATTCATAATGTTAATTGGTTAGTGTTAGCCAATTTGAGCCATCCCATACAAATTGAACATGACTGTAATTGCCGTTGATTAGAGCAAATCCAATGCCATTGATTGTTGCACCACCTATGGCAGTGATGGTGATAGGATTGGCCAAAGCATTACCGCTAGAGTCTTTGACGTAAAACGCAGTATTTTTTCCCGTTACTATAGTGGGTAGAATGATAGAGGCAGGGCCAGCTACATTTACCAATATCACTTCGTCTGTATCTAGTACGATGTAAGGTGTTGTAGTAACTAGTTTAATGTTATAATTAATAGCCATTGTGATTCCTTAACTGATTCTGGTCAGTGTGACTTTGGCACTGTAACCAGTGGGGCTGACCGGTGTAGTTCCCGCTGCCAATACTGCCAATGATATAGTGGTATCATTGCTGGTCCAACACATTTGAATATTTGAACCCGCTGCCATGACAAGAGTATAATTACCTGTGACAAAAATTTGACTCAAGGTATTGATTAATTGTAGGGGCTGTGCCGAGCCAGGTAAGTCTACTCCGTTATAGCGTAACCATATGTTAACACCACTGGTTCCTCCACTAGTTTTACTTACAATGATAGTGGACAGTTTGGTATAGACACCAGCATTGACCACAGTTATTTCAGTACCACCACCCGCTAGACTCACATCACTAGCAGGACTCACTGTGTCAAAAGTCACCTTGTTGATGTTACCGGCTACAGGATTGAGTTGATCTATACTGCTGGTCACAAATCCAAAGTTTGATAATCCAGATCCGGTACTACCGGTGTATCCAATAGCACCTTGGCTTCCGGTATATCCGCCTGCTGATCCCGGAATACCTTGACTACCTGTATAACCGTTGCCATTGTTTATAGTACCGTTATTAAAAATGTCATTGCCGTATCCGCCTATGCTATTACCTGCACCACCAGCAACTACTACCACAGGTAGTAGTGGACTAACTCCTTGATTGGATGGTGTTCCTGGTGTAAGTGGGTTAGAATATATACCTAGTGAATTAAACATTTTTAGGTCCTTGTTGATCCATTTTTAATAATTTTGCTATTAACTGTTGAATTCCTGATGTGGATCGATTAGATTCAACTGGTTCTACAACCTCGGGCACCAAAATAACTTCTGTCTCAGGTTCTACAATAGATTCTGGTTCTATCTCTACTTCAATATCATCTATGGCAAGTTTTTCCAAATTTGGTTCAGTATCTGTATCACTTGACTCGGGCACTGGATCTGTGCTAATTTCTGTAACAGTTGGCATTGTTGGTTCTATAAACTTACTGTTATATACCGCCGATAGTTGATCAGATACAGATATTTCACCCCCTGGTGCACTGGCTACATCTAACGGACTTCCGTAATATGCAGCAGCTAGTTGAGCACCAATTGATGGTGGCTCTGGTTCTGGTACCAAAGCAGGTTCCGCATTGGGCGCAACTTCCTCTCCAGGTACCTTATCAAGTAACACAATAGGAGTTGAATATACTTCGTGTATCTTATCTAGATATGTGGCAACCGCAGGAGGAGCCGCCACTGGAATATCTGCGGCTACTGGTGCATTAGCAACAGTTGTAGCATTGTATAATTCTAGAGCCTTGGCAATTATATCTGGCTCTGTAGGAAACGGTTTTAGTAGTGGAGATCCGGGTAGGCTCTTGCTGGCCCTACGAGCAACATCAACTTCAGTAACCCATGTATTATAACCCAGCTTCTGGCAACTGAGATATTCAGCATACAATTGTCTACGAGCAGTTTTAATTAACTCTGCTTTTTGTTGATAATCAGCAATGTTACTCATTTTTAAACCTGTATATTATTGAGAAAGTTTAAGAAATATTGTAATCAAAGACGTTGCTGTTCCTGTGACCACAGTAACAAAAGCACCTATAATAATTTTTTTATTCTCTTTGCTGGTCTGTATGATATCGTCAATGCTTTTTTCAATACGATCAAGGCGATCAGACAACATTCCATAACGTTGACCGCAAAGTAAAACGTGTGTTTTTAAATCAGTGGATTCAACACCACCGCCATCCGATACAGTAGGTATATGTAGTATGCTCATAGTTTACTCCAAAAATAATAGTGGAAACTGTGCAACTATTCCTCTGCTGAGTATATCAGCCAAACTGCTGTAACCTTTGTTGGCATGGTTTGGTATACCGCTTACAGCCACTTTCATTATGTTATCTAGTGCCACGGCATCTGTAGCAAAGTTGTTGGCAACTCTAGCTATGAAATCTTCTGTCCAAAAATTAGTAAGATTAGTAAACATCTCTATCAATAGAACTCTGGGATACTGACTGGGATTTAGCTCGTTTAGATATGTAGCCAAATCATCAATCTGCCTGCTCCAGATTCCTTTGTATACTGCAATGTCTGTTTGCTTGTTTTTAATAGTTTCCACCACTCGCGTTCCATTTAACAACAGTACACCTAGTAAGTTACCTACCTTGGTGCCAGCAGTTATGCCATAATAAGGAATAAAATAATCTCCTATTCCTGCTGCATTTCTACTGAGATTCTTTTCCACAGCTGGTGTGCTGGGCATATTACCAAAACTACTAACTGAATAATTGATCATACCCAATGCATATCTAGTCCATAGAGTTCTTGAATCCATACGAAAAATCAATGTACGTTCATTAATTACCACAGAAGGCAACGGTGTTAATTCGTTAGATAACATAGACATTGATACGGGTTTATCAATCATTCCGACAGGCAGTACTGCCGGATGATCAAAATGCTCTTCAACAATATTGTGTGATATTTTTTTGTACATTTTATTTGTTACCAAATAACTGTTGGTGTAGCAGTTTGTGTAAGTCCAATTACACTACCAGTATTGACTATGCTTTGATTAGCAATAGCACTACCAATAGAATTAATTCCGCCATAACTACCGTAGCCAGAATAGCCACCAAAGCCCCATGTTGGATAACCAACACCATAGCCTGGCTGACCCATGCCCCAACCTCTGTAGAACGGATACATATAACCTGAATACATATTATTCCCCTTGTTAAAAAATAGGCCAACCTTGTGAGTCGGCCTATGTTAAGTTTTACAACCTAGTATGGATAGCCGTAACCACCATACACTAAACCAGGATAGCCGTAGCCCCATCCAGGATAACCCCAGCCGCCTTGGTATGGATAACCAAGTCCTGCTGCCAGATATCCTCTAGGGCTATATCCTCCGTAGACGCCACCCCACCCAAATCTTGATCCATACATAATAGACCTCCTTATGGGTTAGTGATTAGCGAATGCTAGTTGGAGTAGCAGTCTGTGTAGTACCTGTCATGGTACCGGTGTTGACCAAACCTTGGCTAGCAATAGCACTGTTTAGAGCATTAACAGCATTTACGCTGTTTGCGCTTTGTACAGCAGCAACTGCGCCACCATAAGCAAGACCTAAACCAGCATATTGACCATTTAGGCCAGAGAATGCTACATTGGTGTTGATCAAAGCAGTGTTCAAGTTTTGTGTGTTTAAACCGTTGATTAAACCACGAGTCATTTCACCTTGTTCAAAGATTGCACGTTGAGTTGCAGCGGCAGTAGCACCGATAGCAGCATCTGTACGACCAGCAGCAAGCATAGTCTGTAGTGTGCCTTCGGCGACAGATTGCTTTAGGTCAGACAATGCTGTTGCATCGTGCAATGCAACTTGCATAGCGCGGTTGTTGATGTCGTTTGTTTGTGCGACTTGTAGTTTGTAGTTTTCAAAGATTGAATCAGAAACCTTGGTCTTTACATCTTGTACGTTTTGTAGCAAAGAGAAGAAAGGATCAGTTGTTAACATATCAGCCATTTTATTTTTCCTTAAAGTAAAAATGCCAGGACTGTTGCCACTGTGCAAAGCCCTAGGTGTAACTTGTACAAATAAAAACCATTTTTATTTGTGTTACACTATTACTTAAAATTTTTGAATCAAAAAAATTCTGTGCATCAGTTGTATCAGTGCTTGAGTATTAGACCAAATTTACGGCCAAAAAAAACACCCCCTAAGGAGTGTTTTTAATTTGGTAACGGATTAACCGCCAATGCTTGTAGATGTGGTAGATTGTACAGTACCGGTTGATACACCAGTATTAACAAAACGTTGACCAGTTACAGAACTTTTGGTTGCATTTATTGCGCTAACACTATTAGCACTTTGGTAAGCACCAACGGCTCCACCGTAAGCAAGACCTAGATCAGAATACTGACTATTCATTCCATCAAATGCAACATTGGTGTTGATTAGAGCAGTATTCAAGTTGATTGTGTTCAATTCATTTACTAGATTACGTGTGAACTCACCTTGTCTAGCAACATCACGTTGTGTTACAGCAGCAGTTGCACCAATAGCAGCATCAGTGCGTTGAGCAGCCAACATTGTTTCTAATGTACCTTTAGAGGCAGCGGCCTTTAGGTCAGCTAATGCCGTAGCATCATGTAATGCAACTTGCATAGCACGATTGTTAATATCGTTTGCTTGAGCAACTTGTAATTTGTAGTTTTCAAAAACGCTATCCGCTACTTTTTCTTTAACACCCTGTACGTTTTGTAACAATGAAAAGAACGCATTGGTTCCTGTTGATAATTCAGCCATTTTATTTTTCCTCGAGTAAAAATTAGTAACGGCAAACAGAACCCATTTCTATTTGTGTTACACTATTACTTAAAATTTATTCAGGAAAGATAGTCTGTGCATTAGTACGATCACAACAACAGTATTAGACTTTAAAATTTGAGGATGCAGTCAAGGCCAATTGCGTTCTATTGCGAACTCCATAAGCCTTCATTACAGCACTGACATGAATTTTAACTGTGCTTTCGGAGATCTTTAACATCTTGGCCACACCCTTGTTACTCAATCCACGTTTGCACACCAGTTCCATTACTTCTAATTGTCTAGCAGTTAGTCGGATACCTTGTGTATTTGTTTTAACTTTTTTAACAGCACCGGGTAATTGATCAATGATGTCTTTTGGCCAATACTGATTGCCACTTAATATAGACACCACTGCTGATACGCCAACTTCTGCTCCCCAGAATTCACTACTAGGAACTATGCCGCGTATATCCAATTTACGTAGCTCTTTGATTCTAGCATGTGTAGTATCATTATCTATCACTGCTGCAATATTGATTTGTTTACCAATAGTAAATCGACTCATGGAAGAAATTAGATCATAAATTTCGTTAGGACTTATTACGTGATTATCAAGAATCTTACAGTGAAATAATATTAGATTAGTTTCTTGAGTTAAAGTGTCAGAAAACTGCCCCCAACAACTACAAAAATCAATATGATAATATATATTGGTCCTTACCTGTTGCAAAATATCTTCGACAAGTTGATTGTCTTTCTTGAATCTTAATGCAATTACTCTTGGAATAGTTAAATTGTTATTATCAGATTGATGCATGATAATTGCCTCTTGTTTATATTACTTAATATGTATAGTACTATCTACTGTCAAGCATTTGTAGTAGTAGTACTTCAGTAATATGATGCAATTTTACGGGCATTATATCTTCTGAATTAGTATGTTACTAATTGTATAGTCAATTGCTATTGTGATCAATTGAGTCTGGTCAAAAAATACAGTAAATTTTACTACTAATTTGACCAGACTTGGTTATATGTTATTTTTAAAATATTCAATGGTTTTTAACAATCCTTGTTTTAAATCAATCGCAGGTTGCCACGCTAACAATTGTTGAGCCCGAGTGATGTCGGGTCTACGTTGAGTTGGATCATCTTTAGGCAAGGGCATATGAACAATCTGACTCTTACTACCAGTAAGTTGGATTACCTGTTCAGCCAATTCCAACATGGTGAACTCTCCCGGATTACCAATGTTGACAGGCCCAGTTATAGTATCATCTGTAGCCATGAGTGCCATCATTCCATCTAACAAATCATCAACATAGCAGAAACTACGTGTCTGAAGGCCAGTACCGTATACTGTAATATCTTGGCCTTTTAACGCCTGAATAATGAAATTGCTAACAACTCTGCCGTCATTTTCCGCCATTCTAGGACCATAAGTGTTGAAAATGCGCATGATTTTAATGCGTACATCATGCACACGATTATAGTCTACAAACAGAGTTTCCGCTGCACGTTTGCCTTCATCGTAACAACTACGAATACCAATTGGGTTCACATGACCCCAATATTGTTCTGGCTGTGGATGCACGGCTGGATCACCATAGACTTCGCTAGTACTGGCCTGTAAGATTTTAGCACCAGTACGCTTGGCCAAGCCCAACATATTGAAAGCACCAATTACTGATGTTTTCATTGTTTGAATTGGATCATGTTGGTAATGTTGTGGACTTGCTGGACAGGCTAGATTATATATCTCGTCCACTTCAACATAGAGCGGAATGCAGATGTCTTGACTAATTACTTCAAAGTTTTTACTATCAAGTAGGTGTGCAATATTCCGCTTGCTGCCTGTGAAGTAATTGTCGACTGCGATAACTGAGTTTCCGTCTTTCAACAATCTTTCGCAGAGATGGCTACCTAAGAATCCTGCTCCCCCAGTTACTAATATTTGTTTCATAATATCCTTTTTATTATATCATATATTATATTCAAATAGCCGAAAAGTCAATAAGAATATAAATATTGGTGTAGTTCGCGAGCCCATTACCTCTCCAACTACTCTAACAGTTTATAAGGAACTATCAGCATGACTATTTACAAGTTGTATGTTAAGACACATAATAAAACAGGTTTAAAATATCTGGGATTCACTAAATCAGAAGATCCACATAAGTATACAGGATCTGGAGAATATTGGATCCCGCATCTCAAAATTCACGGAAGAGATTATACAACAGAAATAATTCGAGAATGCTACTCTAAAAAAGAAGTCAAAGAGTGGGGGTTGTATTATAGTAATCTTTGGGATATTATAAATGCTAAACATCAAAATGGTAAAAAAATATGGGCAAATCTTAAACCGGAATCTGGCGAAGGAGGCTGTACTACAGAGGCCGCCAAAAAACAACAGATAACTAAAAAATTAAGAGGAACAGATAAAATTGGTGCTCAAAAAGGTGTAGATACTAAGAGAAAAAATGGAATACCTTTAGCAACATCAGAATCGGCAGCAAAATCTTTAGCTACTAAACGAGAAATAGGATCTGACAAAAATATGTCAAAAACTTGGAAAATAGTAAATCCTGATGGTGATGTTTTTATCGTTAAAAATCTAAAAACATTTTGTCAAGAAAATAATCTGCATGATTCAAATATGATTAAAGTGGCCTACAATAGGCAATCAAACCATAAAGGATGGATGTGTTATCCTTTAGAATCAAAAAGAAATCAATAGCCAGCACTACCTGTAACTAATACTTTTTTCATTCTGGAACCTTAATAAGTTCTGGGCTGTATTGTTGCAAGGTACTACTAAAACCTGCATTCTTATCATTCTCAAGACGTGCAGTTCTAGCACGTAGTTCACTTGAACTGTAATTGTGTTGACGTTTGTGATAATGTAATTCAATACCATTGTTCATACACCATTGTTTGCCCGTAAAATCTCTATTCAAATACTCGTCACTTAAGAAGCGTATGTGAATAGTTTGAGTTTGTAGTAGTTGTAAGAGATCATATTCTGTTTCATAGATAAGAATTTCATCTACATATTTGCAAGCCTGCAATTGCACATGACGTTCATATGCGCTTTGCACAGGCCTGTTCTTGATACCGGGTCTATCAATGGTGGGATCAATCTGTAATGCCACAATAAGGTAATCACATAACTGTTTTTCCATTTTGAGCATGGTAACATGCCCTGCGTGTAGTAGGTCAAAGCTGCTACAATTAAATCCAATTTTCATTTTTTATCCTTCGTATATTGCAGAATTGGCACCATGCTCAGCACACTCAACTCGAACACAATAGCATCGATTGTTGGTGTGATTTCTGATCAATTGATCAGCAAAATTGAATGCGTGTTCGGCAAACTTCTCTGCACCTACTCCGTCAAATATTCTAATCTCTGCTAGATCCAATGCTTGTAATTCTTGAAACTTGGCCAGATAAGGATCATTGCGATCTAGGGCCAACTTGTGATCAAAGTGATCTTCTAACCAGGCCTTGAGTGGTTTGAGTCCGCCAAAGTCCACCGCCCAGTTTTTGTTGTCTAATTGATCACAACCAAATGTAAATGTAAATGCTAGACTGTAGCCGTGCAACAAATGACAGTGGCTGTGATCTGCGTTGGGTTGTCTAAATACCGCACTTAGACCAATGTTGTGTCCGTAATGCTTGGTTGAATAGTATTTTGCCATGCTTGTTCTCCTATGTTATTATAGCATAGGCAGCAGAATTTATATAGCGGGAGTGATGCCAAAGACCGCTGTATATAATTATACAGAGTTTACGGCCAATGTCAATAGTTTTGGGCAACTATTTTTTAATTAATTGTTTTAATTCAACAAGGTCTTTAGTAATCTCTTTTAAGATTTGAATTTCAACAGATCTATAAGAGATAAGTTTGTTGATTAATATCATGGTCCAGTACCACCAGCTTACTGTAACAGATATAACAATTATACTTATGATGCGTAATACATTGATATTATGAAGTTGTACTAGGCTATCCCAAGTGAAAAAAACTATTCCCAAAAAGATAACAAAGAATGCACTTAGCACAAGCCAAATGATTCTTTGTATATTTAATTTTTTTAACCTAGCTACCTGGTGAATAAATATTTCTGTCATTGGCTCTCCTTGTCATAATATTTAATCACGTTTTCATTAAAGTTCTATCAGTAGTTTAAGCCCTTTGCTCAACAATCTTGTCGCACAAGCCATAGGCCAAGGCTTCTTGAGAACTCATGAACGTATCACGGTCCATGTCCTTTTCAAACTCAGCATAGGTTTTACCTGCTGTATTATGTTTAACATATAGCTCAGTAAGCATGATCTTCATTTTTGTGATCTCTTGATATTGGATAGCAATATCACTCTGCATACCGCGACTACCACCGCTGGGCTGATGAATCATATGACGTGCATAGGGCAACATATAACGCTTGCCCGCAGTGCCTGCCTGGGCAAGGAAACTGCCCATGCTACAGGCCTGTCCCATGACATAGGTGCATACATCGGGTTTGACAAACTGCATAACATCATAGATGGCCATGCCTGAAGTAATTACACCACCTGGGCTATTGATGTAGAAGTGAATATCCTTTTCGCTGTCTGAACTTTCTAGATGCAGCAACTGTGCCACAATCAGATTGCTGCTATGATCATCTACAGCACCATTTAGAAAAACGATACGTTCATTCAGCAGTCTTGAAAAGATGTCAAATGCACGTTCACCTTGACCTGTCTTCTCTACTACCATTGGTACAAGTCCTGACATATTATTTTCCTTCCTTTACCGGTTCATATGTGGCTTCAAAGATATCAGGTTTAACTGGATAGTACTCACCTAGTACACCTTTAACAATCCAATCACCTTCTGTGGCAATATGTTTAACAGTTAAATGTTCACCGTCCTCCAGTGTGCGTATTTCTGCTTCTCCAACTGCTTTTGGATGACGTAGTTTATTGGTACTGCCTAGGGCATCGCCGCAAAACTCTTTTAACTTTTCAATCCCACTGGCAGAGTATTCAAACTGAATAGCATCTACTACTACTGGCTTTTTACGAAATTTCATTTTATTTTCCTTATCGATATTCTTTATCTACTTTGATGCCAGTTAAGGCAGCCACCACTTGAAAATTGTCCCAAGCAATCTTTGCAGAGGGATTACGCTCTAGCTCGCTATCAGGCAAGCAGGTCTCCAACCAGTATTCGGGACGTCGAGAAGGATTTGCTCCAAACTTGCGGGGCTGATGCAACTTACCCTGTTCCCACAATGACACACTAACATCACGGAACTTGGCTTCGTCTTCTTTGCTGCCATAGGCATAATTGCTCCACTCAGCATGAGTCATACCACCATAAACATATCCGTCCCAAATGCCTGCCCATTGTTTGTCATCGTTGGGATCAAAGTTGGTGCGGGCAATAACTACCAACACATCATCAATGTCTACTCGTCCTTCAACAATGTCTAATACACATCGGCTGTAGCTAAGTCCAATTTTCATTTGTACACCTTTAAAATTACAACATCTTCGCTAACACGCCCATTGAGCAAAGTCTCTGTGGTCTTGACACTCTTGGCAAACCATGCTTCTGAACGTTTTTGTGTGTTCTGCTCTTTGAACTCTTTCAATTGCTCTGCTGGTTTACGCAAAGTTTTTTGTGTTGACTTTTCAGTAAACTCAGTAATGCTACTATTCTTAACTGCCAATCCAGAACTGGTCTTGGCAATGTAGTATCCAAGTTTTCGAGTCTTGGTATTGTAGACCACAAGTGTTTGAGCACCAATGATAGTTGCCGGAGGCACTGAAGTAATACCCATCTTGGTGTCACTCAGCATGAACTTGAGTTTCTTGACTTGATCTTCTGCAGGTTTGATCTTGGCAGCACGGGGTTTCTTCAAAACTTTGGCTTCAGCAATAATTTGCTCACAAGCCACCATGATGCTTTCATAAAAGTCAATCAACTTCTTAACATGCTTGCGTGGCAGGTGTTTGTATGCTTCACGCAATTGGTCATCAGCCTCACCACTTGCCAGGGTCAACAGTTCAGTTTGTCCCGACACAAAGAAACTCTTGATGTAGCGAGCCTGTGCTGCCTTAGCACCTTTGCCACGCAACAGACTAACCATTTTAAATGCCTTAGGGTCAAATGACTCTGGATCCATGATCCATGAATCAATAGCATAGTCAATTTCTTCACTCATGATACCTGCTTGTTCACGGATACGATCTTGAATGTTCATAACAGGTGCTGTGACCTTTGTTGCCTTGACTGTTTCAACTTCTTCAATATCAAAACGTCCCTGCTTGACTGCTTCGGCAATTTGCTCTTTTAACCAGTCTGCGGCACTACGATTGCCGTTGAATCCCTGCTTGACTTCGGGCATGCCACGCAACAAACAGGCTGCAATAGAGCCCATGGTCAAGTTACAACGCCAGTCTTTGGTCTTCTTAAATTCTGCAATTTGGTCACGAGCATAACCATTGCGACCCATCCAGTCAATGACCTTGGGTTTCAAATCTTTGGCACTGGTTTCCAAGCGGTAGTATTTCAATGCTTCACGGAACATTGTTGCATATTCAGTAGCCGACCAGGATTCTGCGCCGTCCCACTTTGGGCTCAGATCGCGCTTGGCATTTTCACGAATGCTCTGACTAGTCACGCGAGTGGTCTTCTTTGGTACCGCTTTAACTGCGGGTTTAGCCTTAATTTTGATTCCTGCTACTGTTGCCATATATTACTCCTAGTGTTGCTGCGTCTAAGTACTAATTATACAGCATTTCTGGACAGTTGTCAAGTCTCGGTTTTACCAATTTCTATATAATCGCAGTATTTGAGCAGAAACATTGTGCGTTTTGGCTCATCATAGAAGTCCAAATGCATATAAGTTTCATGATACATTATACCATATCCTAAATTTTTACTTTCAGCATTTCTATGAAACCACTCTTCGTGCTGTCTGGTAGTAAATCCCAGAACTCTTTTCATCTTACTGCGGATCAGTAACACGCTAGGCGGGTACTTTTCTTGAATGAGACCATGGATGGTGTCCCAAGATTTCATAGTTAGAATTAACTGTTTGCTCATGTCATCTGCTCAAAATCACCTTCACGGAAGATCCAACCTAGTTTCTTTAGGTCTGCTTTGATCTCATCAGTGATCATGCCTTCGCCTACAAAGGCTTGACCTTCTTTGTAGTAAGTTTGCTGTTCCTGTGTCAAGCCTTCCCATTCGCCAGGTTCTAATGGTTCAAGATTCCTAATACCTGAGCAGTACCAATCAATATAATCACCTTCTCCACGCATGTCTGCCACAATGCCGCCGGCATATCTCCAGCTGGCACTCCAGCGATCATCCTTGAGTATAGGCCAAACTTCTAGTTTTTGGAAATCATTATTGCACATGGCAGCATATAGATGTTGAGCATAGACACGACT